>ENA-UOWE01000335-UOWE01000335.1-activated-sludge-metagenome-genome-assembly--contig:-NODE-335-length-69448-cov-15.034211_pt1 | contig 69448 bp, 57 predicted proteins | sample MGYA00249841_ERZ761562 | MGnify/ENA primary metagenome ERZ761562 (study PRJEB28883, sample SAMN05720200) | activated sludge metagenome | isolation source: Anaerobic digester | place: Japan...
ACCCCCGTCATCATCTACCCCTGTATTTCCACTAAAGAATTGAATCCAACCCTGATTCGTTTCTTCTTCATGATGTACCTGCTGCCCATTTAAAAAGGCTGTTGTTGTAACTTTATCAACATTCCATTTACCAACCAAGGTAAACTCCTCCTCCTTTTTACAAGAGGTAAATGCAAGGGCAAGAATGCCAACAAATGCTAAGAATTTAAGTGTTTTCATAGTTTTAAAGTATTTAATAGTTAATAAAAAAGATATAAACGTCCCTTCCAATTATTATGCCATTACAATAAATAGCCATGGGCGTGAAACCCACGGCCTATCCCGACCATGTAAAAGTGAACTGTTCACAAGCGGTCAGGGTGTATTCCTCTGTCCAGTACCAATGGCTACCCATGTCAATCCACAGCTGTGCTTTTGTGGCCGATATGCTGTGAAAAATATAGCTGGCACCATTGTCAATGCGCTGCTCCTCGGTAAATCCCACATCCTCAATCCATAATTTAAAAATAACCGGAATTCCTGAGAAGTTTACTACTTCAATATCGGTGGTATTCTTCCGTTCGCACTCCTTTATCTCTTCGGTACATGAAAGTAAAAAGGCGGAGAATACAATAATTACGAGTGGTAAAATCAATTGTCTGCGCATAGCTATACATTTGATTCGACAAAGTTAGTAACATTTCAACGCTTATTCTACTACTTAAAAAAAATGAAACTTTTAAAGTTTTGTTCCTTAGCCCCAGTTTTTTCCTTATATATCCGGAAATCGCCAATGGATTGACCATTTTCTTGAACAATATCGAACTCAACCAGCGAAAAGCAATATATTGGTGTCTTCATACCATATTACCCTAACCTTTATAAGTTAAATGCTATGGTTAATAAAAGCAATAAACATCCCGTTCCCGAATGTCATCATGCGTTTAAATTAGAAAAATGCCATTATCTTTATAGCTGCTAAAGAAATATGAGCCGTACAATTTCTTACAGCATAAGGCTTTGAAAGAATGATTCCTCGGTTTATGCCATGATTAAGGATTTTCGCTTGGCATTTAAAATGAATACAAAAGTTGACTTGCAATGGCACTGGATACAATTATTGAATTTAAGAACGCCTCCATCTTTCAGGACGACAATCTTGTTCTGTCCGATGTGAACCTGAAAGTAGGCAAGGGCGAGTTCATCTACATCATCGGCAAGGTTGGGAGCGGGAAAACCAGCCTCATAAAGACCATCAATGCCGAGTTGCCCCTTATTAAGGGCGAGGGGGTTGTTTCGGGTTATGCCCTTCATAAACTTCGACGAAGTCAAATTCCATACCTGCGTAGGAAACTTGGCATTGTGTTTCAGGATTTTCAGCTGCTTACCGACCGCACCGTGGAGGACAATCTGCTATTTGTTCTTCGCGCCACCGGTTGGAAAAATAAGCAGGCCATGAGGCAGCGGATTGACGATGTGCTGGAAAAGGTTGGGCTGAAGCACAAGGATTTTAAGATGACCCACCAGCTGTCGGGTGGCGAACAGCAGCGCGTTGTCATTGCCCGTGCACTGCTCAACAACCCCGAAATTATCCTTGCCGACGAGCCCACCGGCAATCTCGACCCCGACACTTCCGATGAGATTATGCAGATTCTTTTCGATATTGCCTCCACGGGGCGAGCCGTGATAATGGCTACGCACAACTACAGCCTCCTCAAGAAGTTTCCGTCAAAAACATTACGCTGCGAGAAGACCAGACTGGAAGAGACCGAGCACACCTCGGAGATTGATTTCGAGAGCCTGATGGAGTAACTACACAAACGCACAATCGCCATCGCCCTCAAGAAAGGCCATGGCATCGCCAAACTCTTCTATTAGGCTATTGGTAGTAAAATAGTTTCGTCTCTGCTTGAGCGAGAGCATGCCAAAAGGCATTAGCCTTTTCAGCCGTTTCCCAATCAAATGATGGTATGTGGTAATTCTGCAAGCACCAAGCTTCAGTGCATGATGCATAATGGCCCTGGCCAAGTACAACTCCTCACCATCCATGCAGCAAATGTAGGGAGTGGTGATATACCTATGGTTCAGATTCAGCATAAGGAACCCCACCAAACGGTTATCCCTGAAAACCTTTACCAGCATACTCTCGAATCGCTTAGGGGAGGATGAGAAAAAGTATTTTTGCCCCATCCTGTCGCCGGCAGGCGATGAAACCAGCCACGGATAGGACAAAATCCACCTTAGCTCAGCCTTGCCACGTTGGGTAGCTGTTAGGTTGGTGGCTTCCTTAAACAGTTTTGCAACCTCCTGGTCGGGTATTTTCAAGTATTCGTACTGAATACCTCGTCCCAACCCAATGGAGTGTAAGTATAGCGGAACGGGGTTGAAAATCTTGAAGAGCGCATCGGAAAATTGCCATAAAGGCTTGAAGGCGCTGAACAGCCTGCTTTTTTTGCTAAGCACCTCCGCCAGACATGGGCGGATATATATCCGATAACCATCCAGAGTGAAGGCTCTCGCAAAGCTGCCCGACTTGTCGTAAACCGCCTTGGATTCCTCGGCGTAGTTGGTGAACAGCAACCGATTGTTCCAATCGGGCATGGCACTTTGCAGTAGCTCGGTGGCGATTCCCTGCCGCCGTAAATTGGGATCAACCCAATTGCCACTGAGCCAGCCAACCTTAACAGATTCATTACCACGGGTAATGAAATCGGGGAGGATGGTGCGATAGCCCACCAGTTTTCCGTCTAAGTATGCCAGGTAGAGAACAACATCCGATGGCGAACAGCGGGGGTTGTTTATGTACGACAGCGCCCTGTGACGGCTTATGGGTATTTGCTCCCATTGGGCATAGCCGGGGGCTAAGACCAGCTCGCCCAGCTCGGAAATGCTTACTTTTTTAATGCTTATCATTGGGGTATGGACATTTTATGCTTACCTACAATTCGCTTTGCGGCATAGTAAAGATACTCGCCCCCAAGAATCCGGCGAGCCCCGTACTTTTTCACTTCCATGGGGATTCGCTGCACTATCGCGGGGGATGGCATTAACTTCAGGCCGGCCGTGCCAAACATCACATCAAAACTTTGGGGTTTATCCCTCAGGAAATGCCTGTAAAACCCGGCTGCAACCCCGTAATCGGTAAAGGGAAATGCAAACATTCGCGGCTGATTGGGAATATTCCGTTCCACCCATTCCAAACTCTGCTCAACCTCGGCTATCTGGCTTTCCACGGGCAGATTGGCAAACAGGGGGTGGCTGTAGCTGTGCGCCCCTATGGTAAAACCCTTTTGGGCCAGCGATTGCAACTCATCTAGGGTGAGGTATGGTCTGACACTCTGCAAATAACCCTTTAAATCAACCCCAAGGGCATGGGCAATACTCTCGATGGTGGGCACCTCGTGGGCACCGAGCGTGAATAGCCGTTCTGTAAAATATTTAGCTCCATGCGCTCTCTCACCCCAAAGGGTGACAGTAAAATCGGGTGCCACAAAGGCATCGCCCGCCTGCACAACGCTATGGGCTATAAGGCTCTGCTTGCATCGGTAGAGCATATCAACGTTGTCAATAAATGCGGGGGTTACAAAAAATGTTGCCGGTATTCCCTTTTCCAAAAGGATGGGGGCAATCACCTGTGCAACCTCGCGGAATCCGTCGTCGAAGCTGAGGTACAGGGCGGGCTTAGGCAAACGTTTTTGCCCCGAAATTACCAAGGGTACCTCGGCTGCGGATATGGGAATATAGTGCTTCAGCATGAAATCCAAATCCTTGGCAAAATCATGGGGGCTGACAACGGGATAGAGATGTTTGATGTGGGCAGGGCAATCGTCGGAAACCAGATGGTAAAAGGGTGCAATCAACTTAAATCCACCGCAGCGGGTGAGCCACCGAAACGGCAACAGAGCCGATGCAGAGTAGAAGAAGCGTTTAATCATCGCCTGAATATCTTTAGAATTAAGGGCAAGCGATTAATCACCAGGCGGTTATACTCACAAGGTGTGGCTCCGAACCCTTTGTAAAACCGTGCTATGGATTCAATATCCGACCCTTCAAAATCGAGGATAAGGGGCGTTTCGGAATGGAGATTTATGAAATGATCAACCAGTGCAAACATGGCCCTCTGCTCAAGACCCTCCTTACCGGACGAGGCCAAAAGGTATATGGCCTTGCCATTGGAAATGAGGAAGAACGCTGAGGCACACAGCTCGTTGCGTTGGGTATAGGCACCCAAAAGTTGCCCCACACCGCGCTCCAACGACTGGGTCATTATCCTTGTTAGCATCTGGAATTGCTTCTTCTTAAGGGGTACAATCAGGCTTTCACGTTTTAAATCCAGCATTTGCATGGGGGTAACCCCCTTTGAAATGGTTATGCCATGTGCCACTGCCCTGGAGATATTCCTTTTGGTGTTGGTAGAGTACCGCCCCGAGAGAACGGGATAGGTCTCTATGAGGTCGAGGTGGTGGGTGATCCGACCAATTACTTTGGCTGAGGGGTAGTCAACCCTGAGGTACGTGTTCAGTTGTATGGAAATGTATTTGAACTTCGCCGGAATGGCATCGAGAAACCTTGAAACCAGCTCGGGCGTGATATGCCCTGTGGAGAACAAACCCAGCTGCTGCGTGAAGTATGGCTGATAGAGGTAGTGTATCCCGAATTTCACGTTGTGAACCAGCGGAAACACCGATTGATAATCATCTGCAACAAGCGCATCCCAACCATGTGCAACGATATCCAAATACCACGAGTAGGCATACACCATTCCGTTCACGGAACCGGCAATGCACTCATCCCATTTCCGGGTATCAACCTCGTGGCGTTTAACGTATGAAATATTCAATGCTACATGGCTTTTACACGGTTAACAATTTCGCCCAAAACATTCTCCCACCCTTTCCACTCGTTGATGCCCGACAACGATTCGTTGTGCCACAGCGTTGAGAAGGTTCCACCCACCCGCTTGACCCGTTGGGCCAATTCAAGGGTTCGCTGAGCGGCAGTTTGGGCATTGCACCCCATGGTGAGCAAGGCCCTGTCCATCACCTGAAAGGGAACGATGGTCAAAGGTAGCTCTTTTTCATCCATCAGGTCGTAAAACCTGAATGGGGTGCAGGTACTTGCCCGAAACCCGATGGCATTGGAATAACCCATGGAGTATTCGTGGGTGATACCCAGCCCGGCAAGCAGCCTGTGAGTGTGCGGCATGCGAAAACGAAGGTAATGCTGACGGCTGGCCGTTATGGGCTGGCCAACCACCTCCGACAGACCGTTCAACTCTTCCCTAACCGTCTGCAACACGTCTCCCGAGGCATAGGAGGGGTGAATGCCAACCCGATATTCCGAAGCAATGCGCTTTATAAGGGCTTGCATCGATTGGTTACCTAGCGGAACGCTTTTGTCAAATCTCCCTCGCTTACCACCCAGCATAAACCAAACGGCATCAGGGCATTGGATTAGGATTTGGAATAGCCTATGGTAAGTATCGAAGGGGTCGGGGCGGGAACCCAAAAATACTGCCAAACGTCCTGCAAAATCAGCAAAACGAAAATGGACCAAGGCTTTGCCAAGCCCAAGGCATGATTGCAGCAATCCCCTGTGCTTGAATGCATAGGCATTGTCAATATCAATGGTGGGGATGAACTGGAAACTCCTCTCCTTAATGGCAACGTCGGGAAATTTTTGTTTAATAATGGTTTCCAGCTCTTTGACCCACATATCCACCAGGGGAATCTCCAAAAAACTCTCCCTGTGCGCCAAACTTGCAGTGGAAGGGAAGCGTCTATGCTCATCACTTTCAAATGGCAGATACTCCTCGTACCTCGAAATCAGGTAGAATGCTGCGGCGAATAAATCGAATGGAATTTGGGCATGAGGGTTGGTTTCGAAAAATATGGGAACCGAATTCCAACAACCCATCGTTACCGCTTGTCGGGTTATGCCCGATTCGCCAAGTAGCCCATGCGGGCTAATGCTGATGGCATCGTCGAACTCCACATCGCCATAGGCGATTTTTGCACCCGCAAAACTGCTGAATTGATCGCGATTCTCCGTAAGAACCACCTCAAATCCAAGCATCTCGCCCAGTATGTGTTGAGTGATATACTGCAAACGGGGGGTTACCGAATCGGCCCAAACAGCTATATGCATAGTTGTTGACTATTATCTAGCTAAAATACCCATTTAATAGAAAAATATTGTGCCCACGACCGAAAATAGGCAGTAGTTTGTTCCCATTTAACAATAATTTTTATACTTTTGCAGCCATCACCAAGACCTGATTCAATATGGACGAGGACCCTTATCCTAGTAAAACAAGAGTATTAACTAATCTGTAGGGTGCCTCGCTGTTTCCTTACAGATGAAATTGTAAGGAGACCCATTTATGGTGGAAATAATTGTCAATTTCCAGGAACTAGTTCAGGAAAAACAATGGAAAACTATCCGGGATGAGATAGTTACGCTTGATCCATTGCAAATTGCCGAAATAATTGAGGAGCTGTCAGACGATGAGGATTTGATTGTATTCCGTTTGCTTCCTCGTGAGTTGGCCAAATCTACCTTTCAACATCTTTCGCACGATAAACAGGAAGAGATTATTGAAGGCCTGGCCCACAACGTCAACAAGTTGTCCAGCCTGCTGAACGACTTGGACCCCGACGACAGGACTGCCTTTTTTGAGGAATTGCCCGGCGAGATAGCCCAAAGGCTGATTCAACTCCTCTCTCCGCAGGAACGCAGGATTGCCACCACCCTGCTTGGGTACCCCGAGGATAGCATCGGGCGATTGATGACCCCCGAATTTGTTGCCATTAAACCCCACTATACTGTGGAAGAGGCGCTGAACCACATCAGAAAATTCGGAAGGGATTCGGAAACCCTTAACGTAGTGTACATTGTTGATAATCAATGGAAACTCATTGACGATATTAGGATAAGGGAGATAATTCTGGCCACACCTGACCAGAAGATCGAAGAGCTGATGGACTACCGCTTCGTTGCGCTCAGCGCATTTGACGATCAGGAGATGGCCGTGCGGGTTTTTCAGGATCAGGACAGGGTGGCCTTGCCCGTGGTGAACTCCGAAGGCTTGCTCCTGGGTATTGTAACCTTCGACGACATGATGGACGTTGCCGAAGAGGAGACCACCGAGGACTTCCATAAATTCGGAGCCTTTCAGGAAGCCGTTGTCAACCCCTTGAAAGCAAAGATATCTTCGCTCTACAAGACACGTGTGGTATGGCTTACCGCACTCGTTTTTGTTAACGTTTTTTCGGGTGCAGCAATCTCTAAGTTTGAAAGCGTAATCCAGTCGGTGGTATCGCTGGTGTTCTTCTTACCCCTGCTTATTGACAGCAGCGGGAATGCCGGTTCACAATCAGCAACGTTAATGATACGATCTCTGGCCGTTGGTGAAGTCAAACTATCGGACTGGTACAGGTTAATAGGAAAAGAGGTACTTGTATCGCTGCTTTTGGGGATTACCATGGCCATTGGAGCAGGCATTGTTGCCAATTTCAGATCTCCCGAAATAGTCGTAGTGGTCGGGCTAACCATGGTCTTAACCGTAATGGCAGGGAGTCTGATTGGTATGCTGTTGCCATTTATCTTTACCAAGCTGAAACTCGACCCGGCAACAGCCAGCGCCCCTCTGATAACATCCATTGCCGATATTTCGGGGGTTCTGATCTATTTTTCCATTGCCAGATGGTATTTGGGACTTTAGCCGTATTGCTGTTAGACATCCACATCAACCACTGTTATCCCTGTTCCGCCAAATTCAATGTGCTCATCGGCAAACGAATTGACAAAAGGAATAGTTTTCAGGAAGGTTCGTATCTGCTGCCGCAGGATGCCATTGCCTTTTCCATGGAGAATGCGTACTCTCGATATGCCAATCATGGCGGCATCGTCAACTAGATTTTGCACAGCCTCCAGAGCCTCCTCGGTTCTGTAGCCCCTTATATCGATTTCGGGCTTGAAGTTAAGCCTGCGCTGCTGAAGGCTATGACTAAAGCTCGACTGAGGCGAGCGGATAATCTGCCCCTGCTGTTTGTAATCGGCACCGGTTGCCCTCTGCAACTTTTTCAAATCCACAGATGTTAGCATATTCCCGAAGGCCACCACAGCGCTCTTGTTAGAAACCTCAACGATTTCGCCTACAACGCTTTGTCCCGTCATCTTCACCCTATCGCCCTTTACCAAGGGATCGTCGGGCTTGGGCTCGTCCTTTGGCTTGGCCTTGGCCAAACCCTTTTTAATGCTTCGCTCTTTATTCCTCTCCTGCCTGCGCTGCAGCTGCTCCATCTTGCGGACTATGGTTTCATCATCTATACCCTCCTGCTTCACATTGGCCTTGTACTCATCCAGCTGTTTGCGTGCCTCACGGGTTTTCTCTTTCTCTGCCGCCGACTCCCTAATCTCCTTTATGGTATTCTCAATCATCTTATTGGTTTGCGACAGCAGGGCCTGAGCCTCCTCCTTGGCCTTGCGCAATATCTCTTTCCGCTGGCTTTGAAGGGCATCCAATTCAACCTCCAGCCTCTTTTCATACTCCTCGGCTTTCTTGCCCGATATGCGGATATTCTCCCGCTTCCTTTCCCAGTAGCGCTTGTCGCGCGTAATCTCACGCAAATGCTTTTCAAAAGTCGTGTAGTCGGTTCCCGTTTTGCTCTCGGCGGTTTTCAGAATATCAGTGGGAAGCCCGATTTTTTGGGCAATCTCAAAGGCAAAACTGCTTCCCGGCTTACCCATCTCCAGCTTGAAAAGGGGCTCAATCCTACCCGAGTCGAACATCATGGCTCCGTTGATAATGCCATCGGTGCCAGCGGCAAAGTGCTTAAGATTTGAGTAGTGCGTGGTGATAACCCCAAAGGTTCCCATTTCGTTGAGCTTTTGCAAAATCGCCTCGGCAATGGCACCCCCCGCCAAGGGATCGGTACCGGCACCAAATTCATCAATGAGCACCAGAGTATGGCCATCGGCGTGCCTGATGAAATGCTTCATGTTGATTAAATGCGAACTGTAGGTGCTTAGGTCATTCTCAATGGATTGCTCATCGCCTATGTCGATAAAGATTTTGTTGAATAGCCCCATCTCGGAGTTCTCCATGACGGGTGGCAAAAATCCGCACTGCAGCATGTACTGTGATACGCCGATGGTTTTAAGGCAAACCGACTTCCCCCCTGCGTTTGGCCCCGAAATCAACAGGATATGATGGTGGGCATTCAACTCCATATCGAGGGGTACAACCTCCTTGCCTTCGCGTCTTAGGGCTAACATGAGCAACGGGTGTGCCGCCTTGCGGAGATACATCCGCGGGCTATCGTGCAGGATGGGTTTTGCTCCTGACACATTCACTGCAAACATCGCCTTGGAATGTAAAAAGTCGATTTCTCCAAGGAAATCGTATGAATGTAGCAACTCGGGCAAGTAGGGGCGAATGGTATCGGATAGTTCTACCAGTATTCTGATGACCTCGCGCTTCTCATCGTACTCCAACTCCTTAATCTCGTTGTTTATCTCCACCACCTCGATGGGTTCGATAAAGACGGTCTTCCCCGTGGCTGATTCGTCCTGAACAAACCCCTTAAGCTTACGCTTATTGGCAGCGCTGACGGGGATAACAATACGCCCATCGCGGATTGATGTTGTGGCCTCATTATCGACAATGCCCGCTGCCTTCGCCGCTTTGAGAATTGCGCTCATGCGCTTCGAAACCGCCTCCTGTTTCGATGCCATCTCGCCCCGTATTCGGGCCAGCTCGGGAGAAGCGTTATCCTTAATTTTTCCAAAACGATTGATTATAGCATCAATGCGCTGCGCGACGAAGGGAAAATAGTCCACATCCTCGGCCAACCGAGTAAGATGGGGATATTTCGGCGTTTCGCCCTTTCGGAAAAAGGTTGTCAACGCCTTAATGGTATCAATGGATTTTCGAAGCGTGAAGAGTTCGGTCTCGTCTAACCAAGAGCCCTCATGCTTAATACGTTCGAGAAAGGGGGTGGCATCGGCATAGCCATCCACAGGGAATGACTCCTCCATGAGGCAGATGGTCTTCATCTCGGCAGTCTGCTCAATCCATTCCTGCACATCCCCAAAGTCGTTTGAGAATTGGGCATCCATGGTCTTTTTCTTGCCCAGCGGGCAAAAACACATATCGGCCACCTGGCTGCGGATTCGGTCAAATCCGATTTTCTCCTCAAAGCTGTTTGGGTAGATACTGTGCATGGCTCATCTGTTGGTTACAAAGGTAGCAAGCATTCGGCAATTTCATCAAATGAAATGGCCAATATCCCTTTTAATGCTCCGGGCACAGGGCTGAAATCCAAAGTTTTTACTACTATTGCCAACGATTAACGGTTAATAGCAAACCAAAAATCGCACACCCATTGGCATGGGCAGACAAATAAATCAGGAATAAAATGGCTGTATCGCCTCAGTGCAGCCGTTATTTTACAATTCCTGCAAATCCCATGAAGGCCAATGCAAGGATACCCGCCGTTAGAAGGACAATGGGAACACCCCTCATGCCCTTAGGAACATTGGACAGCGCCAGTTGCTCCCTGATTCCCGCCATGATAATCAGCGCCAGCCCAAAGCCGATGGCCGTGGCAGCGCCAAAAACAACGCCCTCCAGCAGGTTGTAGTTCTTTTTAATAACCAGTATGGCCACCCCCAGCACAGCACAGTTGGTGGTGATTAGGGGTAGAAAAATACCCAGGGCCTGATATAGCACAGGGCTCAACTTCTTCAGTATAATCTCAACCATCTGCACCAGGGCAGCGATAACCAGAATAAACACGATGGTCTGCATATACGCAATCCCCAGAGGATTGAGCACATAGTGCTGCAGCAAAAAGGTTACTATGGTGGCCAGCACAATCACAAAGGTAACCGCCCCGGCCATGCCCATGGATGTTTCAATTTTATTGGATACCCCGATGAAAGGGCATATTCCTAAAAACTGGGCAAGAACAACGTTGTTGACAAATATTGCCGCAATGATGATTAGAATGTATTCCATGACAACCTCCTGCTATTTTTTGATTCTGTTGAATAGTGCAATAAGGTAGGCCAGGGCAATGAATGCTCCCGGGGCCAGTATGAATACGATGATGCCATCGCCACTGATAAACTTATGGTCGAATATGGATCCGCTGCCCAGCACCTCTCTTACGGTACCAAGCAGAGCCAATGCAAAGGTGAAACCCAGTCCCATTCCAATACCATCGAGGGCCGATTGGAACACGTTGTTCTTGTTGGCAAAGGCCTCGGCACGGCCAAGCACGATGCAGTTAACCACAATGAGCGGGATGAAGATGCCCAGCTTCTCGTAGAGTGTCTGCGTATAGGCCTGCATAACCAAATCGACAATGGTAACGAAGGTGGCAATGATTACAATGTAGGCAGGGATGCGCACCTTGTCGGGAATGAGCCGTGCCAGTAGCGAAATGACCACGTTGGAACCCAGCAATACAAACGTGGTGGCCAGGCCCATGCCCAATCCGTTCATGGCCGACGAGGTGGTAGCCAATGTTGGGCACATACCCAAAACAATCACAAAAATGGGGTTCTCCTTGAGAATACCCTTGGTTAAATTGTAGAACTTATTCATTGTACACCTCCTTCCTTAAGAGCCTTGTATGCACGTTCCACGGCATCGCAATAGGCCCGGGATGTTATGGTTGAAGCAGTGATGGCATCTACGTTTCCGCCATCCTTAACAACGCTAAGCTTAAAACTTTCGGGATTTTTACCCTCGAATTGCACGCTGAAATTTGACTTTTTGGGATCCATCTTATCGCCCAGCCCGGGGGTTTCCTTGTGCGATACCACTGCTACTTTGTTTATAGTGCCATCGGGCAGGAAGCCCACCATCAGCTCAATGAGCCCTGCAAAACCATTCATGCTAAATGTTTTCACTGCTGTTCCAACCAGTTCGCCATCCTTTTTGGCTGGGAACAGGGTTAATTCCCCTCCATCCATTTCAATGGTTTTGGCCTCCTCATAGGGCTGATTGTCAAATTCGGGCACCACTACCTCGATGGCCGAGTTTATTTTGAGCATCTGAGCCTTGACAATGGCTTCATTGGTAAACTGATGTACTAACCCCAGGGCTGCCGATGCAACCAAAGAAATAATCAACAGGGTCAGTGTCATATTTTTAAAATTCGATTCAACGTTAGCCATTTTTCTTAACCTCCTCTCCAAATCTTTTTGGTTTAACATATCTGTTGATCAGCGGGACAAAGGCATTCATGATTAGAATTGCAAAGGAAATACCCTCAGGGTATGCGCCCCACACCCTGATGATAACGGTAATCAATCCGATGCCTACGCCGAATATCCACATCCCTTTGGGGTGCATGGGCGAGGTAACGTAATCTGTTGCCATGAATATGGCTCCCAGCATCACACCACCCGTAAGCAGATGGAAAAGTGGATCGGCATTGGTCTGAGGGTTAATCAGCCAAAGGATTCCCGTAAAAGCAACGATGGTGGTAAAGATGGAAACGGGGATATGCCATGTGATTACTTTAGTGACAAGAAGCCACACAAATCCGATTATCAGGGCAAAAGCGGCAATCTCGCCCAACGATCCGCCCATGGTACCCATAAACAACTGCATATGGCTGGGTATCTGTTCGGAAATAACGCTCATGGTGTCGCCCTTGCCAAGACCCTCCTTAACAATGGCCAACGGGGTTGCCCCGGTAACGGCATTGATGTACGACATGCGCGACTCAATGGGCAGCGGCCAGCTGGTCATGTGAACCGGGAAGGAGATGAGCAGGAATACACGCCCTACCAGCGCGGGGTTAAAGGGGTTGTTACCCAACCCTCCGAAACTCATCTTCCCCACCCCAATGGCTATAATGGCACCTATTACCACAATCCACCATGGAAGGTTGCTGGGCAGGTTGAAAGCCAGAATTAGCCCCGTAACCAGTGCCGAGCCATCGGAGATGGTTGGTTTAACCTTAAGTAAGAACTTTTGGATAAGGTACTCAAATAGTAAGCACGAGGTAATGGAAATCAGGGTTACAACAAGCGCACCCATCCCAAAGTAGAAAAGGGTAACAGCAAAAGCAGGAACAAGTGCCAGCACCACATTGAACATCAACCTTGAGGTTGACTCCCCGCTGTGTGTATGGGGCGATGGCGAGACGACTAAAAGTTTGTTCATTATGTTAGTGTTTTATCTTTTGAATTTCAATGAGAAATAAGAATAGGATTAACTTTTTCGGGCTCTAATCATGGCAAAAACTTCCGTTTTCCCAAGCCGTATGTAATCGAGCAGGGGCAGGTTGGCAGGGCACACAAAACTGCACGAACCGCATTCCATGCAATCCACCACCCTTTCCGGCTCCATCCTGTCGTAGAGCCTACGTTGCGCAAGCTGGTTGAGCAGATATGGTTCGAGCCCCATGGGGCATGCAGACACGCACTTGCCACAACGAATACACGAGGGTTGGGCTTCGCCCCGAAGCGATTCTTTGGATGGAAATAGGATAACACCCGATGTTCCCTTGGTAACGGGGGCTTCCACACTATTGATGGCCTTACCCATCATGGGACCGCCGTTAACCACCTTACCCACATCCTCAGGCAAACCACCCGCTGCTTCAATGAGCTTAGATATAGGTGTGCCAATACGTACCAGATAGTTACCGGGGTTCTTCACTCCCTTTCCGGTTATGGTTACAATCCTCTCAACCAATGGCTTTCCCTTTTGAACCGCCTCATAAACGGCCAAAGTGGTTCCCACGTTGTGTACCACAGTTCCAACATCAATGGGCAAGCCACCCGAGGGAACCTCGCGCTTGATAAGCGCTTTTATCAGTTGTTTTTCACCTCCCTGCGGATACTTAACCCTTAATGGATAAACCTCTATGCCGGGATAACCGGTACTCACATTCTTCAGATGTGCAATGGCATCGCGCTTATTGTTCTCAATGCCGATTAATGCCCTCTCTGCACCCAGCACCTTTTTTAGCACCATGATGCCCACCATCAGCTCATCGGCTTTCTCTAACATCAGTCTGTGGTCGGAGGTGAGGTATGGTTCACACTCAACCCCGTTGATAATCAGCACGTCAACCTTTTTACCCTTGGGAACTGCCAACTTCACATGCGAAGGGAAGGTGGCACCGCCCAATCCCACAATTCCCGCCTCGTTGATTTTGACAATGAGCTCCTCGGACGAAAGCGAAATCTCTTTTTTCACGTCAGCCGTTCTGTCAATCCCCTCCATCCACTCATCGCCCTCAACCTTGATGGTTATTGCCGGCTTTTTATAGCCCGTGGAGTCTAAAATGGGGTCCAACGATTCCACCACCCCCGATACCGACGAGTGGATGTTGGCCGAAACAAACCCGTTGCTCTTGGCAATCAGCTGCCCTACCCTAACGCTATCGCCCTTGGCAACAACGGGGGTTGCAGGCGCGCCAATGTGCTGGGCAATGGGAATGGAAACCTGCTCGGGTAGCGGCAAAACTTCGATGGGCCTGCTTGCCGACAGCTTATTCTCGGCGGGATGAACCCCGCCCTTGGGAAAAGTTTTTAACATTATTCAGCAGTATTTCTAATATCGAACAATTGGTTACAATTTATTATCAATCTATGATTTAGATTTTCTTGCCATCTACAGGCATTACATTTTGCTCCTCATCATGCCGTTTCGGAGCCCACCTCAACCTCCTCCTTCTTCTTGCGTGGTGGGAAATTGGCCTCGAGAATGGCTCCCGTGGGGCACACTTCAACACACTTGCGACACAGCTTACACTTATTGAAATCGATATATGCCAAAAAGTTCTCTATCACAATGGAGTCGTGAGGGCATGCCTTGACACACAAATTACACCCGATACATGCCACCGCGCAACTTTTCTTGGCAATACCGCCCTTATCCTTGTTCACGCACGACACGAAAATGCGCTTACCTTTGGGCCCTTTTTTCCTCAACTCGATAATGGATTTCGGGCAGGCCTTGATACATGCGCCGCAAGCGGTGCAATTCTCCTCGCTAACCACCGGCAAACCTGTGGCCACATCAATATGTATGGCATCGAACTTACAAACCTCAACACAGTCGCCCAGCCCAAGGCACCCAAACTGGCACCCCGTATCGCCGCTGAAAATGGTAGTGGCACTTTTGCATGATGAAGCTCCGTTGTAAACACTGGTTTTGGGCCTGTGCTGGGGTGCTCCCGCGCATCGCACCACAGCAATCATGGGGTCCTGCGCCACGGCATCCTTCCCTACAACCTTAGCGGCAGCAGCAAAAACTGCGTTGCCTCCCGGCGGGCAAAACATATCGGTGATGTCATCGGCCTTAACAAACGCCTCGGCAAATCCTCTGCAACCGGGGTAGCCACACCCTCCGCAATTGGCACCGGGCAATACAGCCTCAACGGCATCAATCCTTGGGTCCTCATACACCTTGAACTTTTGGGCTACAAGGTAAAGAACAACCGCAGCCAATACCCCCAAGGCACTAAGCATCAAAACGGTAGAAATAATGATAGAATAACTCATGTCATTCAAAGTTTATTTAACTGGTTCTATGTCGAAAGTAAAACGTTTGGAAACTCTGTTCTTAAAGCCATATAAGGCCAGGTAGTAGGGAACAAGTACCGAAAGCGAAATCAATCCCGCCATCGCCTCGTGCACTTTGCATACCGAGAGCAGGATAAGAGAGAGAAGCACTAAAAAAAAGGGTAAAATATAACCCAGGAATAAAGCCCTGAAACCGAGGGATTGTCGTAAAATAACCTTTACATCCTCTCCCACCCTATAATCGTGATTGGGTTTTTGAACTACCACGGTTTTCTGAGATGAACCGGACATACCGCAAACTCCCTGCGCATGACAACCAGCACAGGCTGAGTTGCTTGTGATGCACACAATCACCTCGTCGGGTGTAATCTCTTGCACTCTTCCAATATGGTCAACCGTTTTGGCAGCTTGCGTCATATTCCTTAACCCTACGAAAATTGACTACAAAAATAAATTTCTTTATCAATCCTTTGTGGTTAACGCCAAACAAGTTTATAATTTAGTTTCATTATAAATAAGCAGCATGGAGGCGTGCGTTTATCTTAAAATTCTATTTTTGATTTCGTGTATTGGCAGTTCTTCATGGCATCTTTGTGTTTGACCATTTACCAAAAGAATAGCCACGTACATTTGTAAAGTATTGCTAATTTTGAATTGGCATTTTGGAAGTAGATGAAAAGTTTTCTATCCCGCATCAACAATATTCAGCTTAAAGCTCTTCATAAGCTTGGGCCCTATAGGATTACCCTCATTTTAAGCTGTTTGGTGGGTATCCTCAGCGGATTGGCCGCTGTTATTTTTAAGAATACCATACACTATACCCGCGATGTGCTGGAAACCATTTTGGAGCAGGGAACCCTCGGTTACCTATACCTTGCACTTCCCGGCGTGGGGATAATCATCACTGTGCTTTATATCAAATATTTCGTAAAAGATGAAATTGGACATGGCATTTCGAGGATACTCTACTCCATCTCGAGGCAGGGCAGTAAGCTGAAAAGGCACAACATGTACACCTCCATGGTTTCCAGTTCCATTACCATTGGCTTTGGGGGTTCGGTAGGTGCTGAGGCACCCATTGTATATACGGGTGCGGCCATTGGTTCGAACATCGGCCAACTCTTCCATCAGAACCGAAAGAATATCACTCTCCTGCTGGGATGTGGGGCAGCCGGAGCCATTGCCTCAATTTACAAGGCTCCCCTTGCAGGGCTTGTATTTACTCTGGAAGTTCTTATGCTCGACCTTACCATGACTTCCATTGTTCCCCTGCTCATTGCTGCCGTATCGGCCACCACCGTCTCATATTTCCTGCTGGGCAAAGAGGTTACACTGGCATTCGATATTGTTGAGCATTTTGCGCTGTATAAAATTCCCTTTTACATAATCCTTGGCATTTTCTGCGGGTTAACCTCCTATTACTTCACCCGCACAACCATGCGGGTTGAGAGTAGATTTGCGGCAATAAAAAAACCTTACAAGAAAATACTGTGGGGCAGCCTGATTCTGGGCTTGCTCATTTTCCTTTTCCCTCCGCTATACGGCGAGGGTTTTGAAACCCTTCAGGCACTTCTTAACGCCGAACCCGCATCAATTCTTAACAACAGCCTGCTGTATCCGCTACGCGAGAATCCCTGGATAATTGTTGCCTCATTGGGTTTTCTGCTACTCTTTAAGGTGTACGCCATGGCGGCAACCACGGGTGCCGGAGGTGTTGGAGGGATATTTGCCCCCACGCTGTTCATGGGCGGAGTGGCCGGGTACTTCGTGTCGAAAACACTCAACCTCTCATTTAACTTTGGGCTTAATGAGGGCAACTTCACCCTGGTGGGGATGGCCGGCATGATGGCAGGTGTTATGCACGCTCCGCTCACGGCCATCTTCTTAATTGCAGAGCTCACAGGGGGTTATGCCCTTTTCATCCCCCTAATGATAACGGCTACAATATCATACATTACCGTGATGTATTTCGAACCCCACACGATATATACAAAACGTTTGGCTGCAAGGGGAGATTTGATAACCCACCATAAGGATAAGGCAGTATTGACCGTATTGCAACTGGGCAGCGTGATAGAGAATGATTTCGTCACTGTCCAACCCGATGATACGCTGGGAATATTGACTCAGGCAATAAGCAAATCGCGTAGGAATATTTTCCCTGTGGTAGATTCCGAAGGAATGTTCATCGGGATTGTTCAGATGGATGACATCAGGGAGCTCATGTTCGATTCGCACATGTACAACTCCATTTACGTTCGTGAGTTGATGACTCTACCGCCCGAATTCATCTCCATTGACGAACCTATGGAAAGCGTTGTGCAGAAGTTTGAGATAACCAATGCCTGGAATTTACCTGTGTTGGAAAACGGAAAATACCTTGGATTTGTATCCAAATCCAAGGTATTTTCCGCCTACCGAGATGTGCTTGTGCAATTCTCGGACGAGTAAAACTTTTTTTAACTCTTCAAATTACTAACCACTAACTATATTTGCCTAACTCATCGAGTTTAACGGGATCTATAATTTCAATGGTTTTACCCCCGATTCGAATAATGCCCTCGGTATTGAACTCCGAAAGTGTTCGAATCACATTCTCTCTCGAGAAACCAATCATTTGAGCTATCTCATTGCGTCCGATGAGAAGCGTAAAGGTGTTATTCTTAAATACAACCGTAGAAAAATGCAGGAGCAATTTTGCCAGTCTGCCCCTTACGTTATTCAAAGCGCTACTTTTCAACTTTTCAAAAAGAGTAAAGGTGAACGTTTCGTTGCCATACTCAATGGCCTTTATGGCAACCTGTCCATTCTCTCCCATTATTTTTTTTACTAAATCCATGGGCACATACAAAAGGGTCGTGTCGGTAAGCGATACTGCCGAAAAAATGTATTTCTCGGACGAGAGCACCAACGGAAGGCCTATGTAATGCAAAGGTGGGATAATATCAAAAATAAAATTTTTCTCCCCTTGGTCCACTTCAATCTTCAAATACCCCTCCAACAACAACACGAGGTGAGAAATAAATTCCCCCTTTTTAAAAATGGTTTCCTTCCTGCGATACTCAACAGTTGTGGTTTTCAGCAGTATTTCATCAATCTCCTGTGGCGAGAGCTGGCTGAAGAGCCAATTCTTTTGTAAAATTTGAACTTTTGCTTCGTTATTCATAACTCACTCTTTTTTTTAAATTATCTTATCATAAAACCTTTCTCAAACTGAAACACCGGAAAAAGTTAAATCATCAATCGGTATTGAAAATATCATTATGCATTATCGCAACTTGCGATTCTTTTTTTCGCAATTCTTAATGCACTTTTAAATCTCACTCCACCCCATTAATAAACTTTCTTTATGGTTGTATTTGCATTTTTCTATATCTATATACGTATTAGAAAAAAAGGGTTATCGCTTATGGCTGTAATTGTGATTAATAGCACCAAATCAGGGGGTAAATGCGACGAAATAATTGACAAAAATTAAATTTAACATGCCAATTTTGCAATCTGCTTTATTTAAGAAACTCATGAACCACCTGATCGATTTTTTTAACAAAAAATCCATTCTGATCGTTGACGACGATCACATGAGTGCACTCCTGCTAAAGGAGAATTTAAAATTTTTAAATACTACTCTTTTGGTGGCCTACAACACCCATGATGCCATTGAGATATTCAAATCGAATCCTGATATAGCACTGGTACTACTCGATCTAAAATTTCATACAGGCTGTGGATATGAGGTGGCCAAGCAGATGAGGGAATTGAGTCCCAAGGTAATAATCATCGCTCAAACAGCAATGGCCATCGATGAGGAGCGAATCAAACTCAAACACAGCTGCTTTGACGGTTATATTTTTAAACCAATCCTCAGCGATTTGCTCCTGAAAACCATTTCAAACCTTATACCTTAGGCGCTTCCCGATGCCCGGCTCTGATGCGTTTAATCACTCCTAACGTTTATTAGTGAACTCTTTAAATTAAACGCTTAAATGCTCCTGAAAGGCCTTTTGCCTTGCTGGAACGCATGTCATTTTAAACCGTTTATGCCAATCTTAATCTTAAACTCCGGACAAGGAATGATGATTTCTCCCGTTAATCTGCGAAATTGAATTGAATAGTATTTTAAAGGTAGCACGAAGTATGCTTTGAAATAGTTTTTTCTAACATCTTAATATCTTAAATTTGTCAAAAAAAACATTATGACAAGAGATAAAGTAGTATTCGACCTGATAGATCAGGAAAGACAACGCCAAATGCATGGCATTGAGTTAATTGCCTCAGAAAACTTTGTTAGCCCCCAGGTGCTTGAGGCCATGGGCTCCGTTCTCACCAATAAATACGCCGAAGGATACCCCGGAGCACGCTACTATGGTGGATGCCAAATAGTTGATCAAACTGAACAGCTTGCCATAGACAGGCTGAAAGAGCTATTCAATGCTGAGTATGCCAACGTACAGCCCCACTCTGGAGCCCAGGCCAACATGGCAGTTTTCATGGCCGTTATGCAACCCGGTGATACTTTCCTGGGTTTAGACCTATCGCATGGCGGTCACCTTTCGCACGGATCACCCGTTAACATGTCGGGAATCTGGTATAACGCCGTGTCGTATGGGGTAAGACAGGATACCGAGACCGTGGATTACGACCAAATGGAAAAATTGGCCGTTGAGCATAAACCCAAATTGATTGTGGGTGGAGCATCGGCCTATTCGCGGGAATGGGACTATAAAAGAATGCGCCAGATAGCCGACAAGGTGGGCGCAATCCTGATGATTGACATGGCACACCCCGCAGGGCTTATAGCCGCAGGGCTGTTAGACAACCCCACGAGGTATGCACATATAGTAACCTCAACAACCCACAAAACCCTCCGTGGTCCAAGGGGTGGCATTATCCTGATTGGGAAAGACTTCGACAATCCCTGGGGGCATAAAACGACCAAAGGCGAAATTAAAAAGATGTCGCAAATATTGAACAGCAGCGTCTTCCCGGGCGTTCAAGGGGGTCCACTGGAACATGTCATAGCATCCAAAGCTGTAGCTTTTGGTGAGGCGCTACAACCGGAGTACAAACTTTACCAAACCCAGGTTAAGAAGAATGCAGCCGAAATGGCCAAAGTATTTATGAGCAAGGGCTACAAGGTAATCTCGGGAGGAACCGATAATCACTCCATGCTCATCGATCTGCGTACAAAATTCCCCGACATCACAGGAAAAAAAGTGGAAAATACGCTGGTCATTGCCGATATTACCATTAATAAAAATATGGTGCCTTTCGACTCCCGCTCTCCTTTCCAAACATCGGGCATCCGTATTGGCACTCCCGCCATCACTACCAGAGGGCTTAAGGAACAACATATGCCTTTGATAGTTGACATGATTGACGAGGTAATTTCGAACATTGATGACGAAAAAGTGATTGAAGGCGTGCGCAAAAAGGTGAATAACCTTATGCACGATTTCCCGCTTTTCGCATGGTAATTAAAAAAAAATCATTCTTACCCCGGCGCAGTCCGGGGTATTTTTTTTATGGCCAACGGCAATTTTTGTTGCATTAGCGGGTTATTCCACAAATAATGTTGCTACCTTTGAAACAACTAAACTTTAACAAACCAAACATGGAACCCTTTTCAATCAATTTAAACCAAATGGAAGAGAGAGGGGGACGGTATAAACGTTACCTCCTGACCCTGGGGATTATTTTTATCGTTATTTCTGTTATCTCCTTCTTGCTGCTCCATAAAAAAGAAGGAACCAGCCTTTGGGTTTTCCTCCCCATAGTTATTTACATCCTGCTTTTCATCTACTTCGCTTACGTAGGCTACAAAACGAAAACATTTATCAATGGCGACGACCATGCCTTAGAGTACCAATTCGGCTTCTTTAAAAAGGTGCCCGAAAAAATTATATGGCAAACCCTGTCGAAAGTCAAATTAGGCCCAACATACATTACCTTTACCAAGAGAACCGGAAAGAAAAAAACCATTCAAATTGGTTGGCTGCCCTACGCCAAAGTAAAGGATATTAAATCAAAGGTGCAGGAAATCTGCAATGAGAAAGGGATAGAGGTAGCAGTTGCCGAATACACCAAAGCATAGTTTTTTTCACGTTGGCTAATCAAAGCCCTGTTATTCGTATGTTACCACACATTTGAATTACAAATAAATTGATACAATTTGTCGAATACGAACATTAATTCTGTTCAAATTTTATAAAAGCACATTGACGAATCTTGTAATGCATAAAAGACAGACCGAAAAAAACGATACAAAACTTATGAAACCGACAACTAAACTTGTAATCAACATTCTGTATGCGTTAGCAGTTTGTTTTATTCTTTTGGGTATAATATTGAAGTTTTATAACTTCTCGAAGTCAGGGCTCATTATTCTGATAAGTTTTGCAGTAGGTACCCTAACGCTTATTTTCGACATCACTATTCTGAGGCGAAGGGCAACGTATTTGGAAAGTGAACTTAAGAGAAGAGAAGAAACGAAATAAAACGTTTAGTAACAACGGTTTGGTCACTATCCATCGGGATGGGCTGTGGCGACTTGGCCGTTGGATACATTTGCGTACATTTTGTAAAGTCGTTGTATCGCAGACTATGTGCTGGATACTCAACCACCTGACCCCGAGTCCCAACGCCTAGGGGCGGAGCCAAATTGCAAAACGTTAAATATATGCTCAGTGTCTGAATGTTTCCGTTTTGCCACTCCGTATTTTTTTTTCTCAAGCCAATCTTTTTATGGCACGAATAATGATTGATAGCTATTCGTAATCATAATACGAATAGTATGAAAAGGGTAATTATTGGCATTTTCTTCATTATTCCTTTCGTGGCTCAATGCCAAAACGGGGTAAACAATCCCCCCGAATGGGTTAAAAACCCTCCGACGTCGAAAGAAAACATTTACGGTGTTGGGTTTGGTACCTCAACGAACCGTGATATTGCCGAGCGGAAAGCCATTATGGATGCCAACGTTAATTTGGCCGAGAAAGTCCAACCGGCAGTGATTACAATAACCTCTCTGATCGATTCGGTGGTTAAGAACAACGTAGTGCTTATCGAAAAGGTACGCATCGTCAGAAAGAAGGTTCAGGCCACTCTGGAGAATACTAATATAAAGGAGAGGGCAGTATTTGAAGATAACGGTAGAATCTCGGTGTACGTTCTGATTGAGATGCCAATAAAGGAAATTAACCGGTCGGTGGTAAATCAGATAACAGACGACAAGGATTTGTACAATGCCATAGCCAAAACCAAGGCCTACAAGCAATTGGCAAGGAAAGCAAAATAGTTTGGAATATTGGATATTAAACAAACTTATCCAATATTCTCCTTACCTCCAATAGTTTACCATCAAGAATTTGTTGAGTTTTAGCTTCGGCTAAAAACCTCAGAAAGGGTTCGGTATTGGATGGGCGAATGTTGAACCACCAGTCGGGAAACTCAATACGATATCCATCAAAATCGTACGATGCAGACGGCTTTTCCAGGGATGTGAAGAAATCCCTGACGGCATCCATGGCTTCCTTCTTTCGCTCAATGCGGAAGTTAATCTCGCCCGAATTGGCGTAAGTTTCAATGCGTGCTATTAGCTGCGATAGCGTGAAACCTTGCTTTTTAAAACGGGCAATAACATTCAGGATGATCAAACAGGCCATTAGGCCTGAATCGGAATAGAAAAAGTCCTTAAAGTAGTAGTGCCCAGCCAATTCGCCACCGTAAATACCATCAATTTCTCTCAATTTCATGGCTGCAAATGCCCTTCCAACACGCCATGTATGCATCTGCCCACCAAGGGGTTTCAGGTATTCTCCCACGGCCTTTGAGGTCCTGATATCCTGCAGAACTAAGCCCTTTTGCCCCTTTTCCTCGAGAAAATAGTGTCCCAGAAGAGCGATCATCAAATCGGGTGAGATGAAACGTGCATTCTCGTCAACAAACATCACGCGGTCGGCATCGCCATCGAAGATTATGCCCAAATCGCATGCTCCCTTCTTCACAAGATTTTGAAGATCAACAATATTTTTGGCGATCAAGGGATTGGCCTCATGGTTTGGAAAAGTTCCGTCCAGCTCATCGTAAATATAGATAGGGTGATTACCCAGCAGCTGCTTAACCAACAGGGCTGCCATGCCGTTGGAACAATCGATGCCAATCTTCAATTGGCTATAATCACCAACATATTGCTTAAGGAAAGCAATGTATTCATCTCGTGCATCAAAGGGAATAACTTTTCCTCTTTGCTGTCTGCAAGGGGTAGGTGCTCCGCTTCTTATTTTTTCCTCTATTTCCTTAAGGCCCGTGTCGTACCCTACGGGTAGAGCGTTCGCTCTGGAGATTTTCATGCCATTATACTCCTTTGCATTGTGCGATGCCGTAATCTGCACCGAAGCCTTAAAATCGTATCTCGCTGTGGAGTAATACACCATTGGCGTGGTAGCCAATCCGATGTCGTAAACATCGGCACCCGCATCGTTAATACCGTTACACAGGTATTCAAATATTTCAGGCGATGAAGTTCTTACATCTCTCCCCACTAAAATTCTGTCGGTTTGGAGTAACTCAACCAGATGATACCCTATCTTATACGCATCGTACTTGTCGAAATCCTTATTATATACGCCACGTATATCGTATGCATGGAATGCTCCCATAGTTTTTTTTTGCTAAAAATAGGAAAAACAAAAGTATTTATCATGCCTAAATGAAAAAATGGGATGATATAAAAACAGTAAGGGAACCATCCATTGAGAATGATTCCCTTTCACGCCTGGAAACTTACGTATCCGTTTGTGCCCGATTACAGTTATTACGGCCGGCTGCATTCTCAGGTTGTGAAACCTGTTCCTGTAGCCCTTTGCCTTTCAACCGCACCAGCTAAGGTGTGGTTTTCAGACTGTCCATTGGGTTAATCCGAGGATTAACTTTTGTGGACGAAGTGTCGTTTGCGTAAAGACCGAGAATTTGTTTCTGATACTAAGCTGCCAACCCATCCTGAGCCCTTTCTTCGCAGAATTGGCATCTTTCAGCGTTTTGCGGCTTAATCTGTATCAAATCCGCATTCCGGCAAACCCTTACCTATTTCCGAGGAAATTCTGGGGGTTTCAACATTGGGCGTGGGAGCCGAAACTCTTGCTGCCCCTGCTGCTTTCGACCCAATCATTCTTAGAACGTTAGACGACCTTAGATTGACTGACCTCCTCCTGTGGCGAACTCTTGGGATTTGGACTTCGGCACCCTATGCAGGCAAATCTTGCGATTTGTTCGACCGGTTGGCAACGCACCTAAGCGACAGCTGCACGGTCCCTGTTTTCGGGAGCAACCCTTTATCTCTCATCAGGTAGAACAAATATACTACACGCTCTCACGCTTTTGCAACTTTTTGGCATCGTTTTAAGTAACAGCGATTCCACATCCGTTACAAACAATTGTTAACAACTATTTTAACTTAATAATCTGTATGTTAATAAAGAAATTTCCTTAAAAAAGGGGGATGCTAACACCTGTTAATAAAGGTTGAACGCTGCTGATGTTAATTGGAAAGAACTCCACCCATCGGAGTTGCAAAATTTGCAATGCTAATAACTTCGTATGGTGTTGTACAGGGAGTCGCGCTCCACGGGATTTTTCCCTGCCTGCCTTATCAAATTGCAGATCTCCTCCACCGTCATCCCGGGATTTGCATCCTCGGCTCCGGCCATGCTGTATATTTTGGTAGTATCGTCAATCGTTCCGTCCAGGTCGTTGGCACCAAAGCTAAGGGCCAGCATGGCTATCTGCTTGCCCAGCATAGGCCAGTAGGCCTTTATGTGGTTGAAATTGTCGAGGAAAATCCTGCTAACGGCTATGGTTTTCAGATCCTCAATGGAGTTAACCTCCCCAACGTGGGCAAAACTATTGTGCTTTGCCTTAAACTTAAGGGGGATGAAACAGTTAAATCCTCCTGTTCGGTCCTGCAGTTGCCGCAAACGATTCAAATGATCAACCCGATGGGAATAGTTCTCAATGTGCCCGTAAAGCATGGTTGCGTTGGATGTTAAACCCAGACTGTGTGCAACTTCGTGAATCTCAAGCCAACGTTCTCCCGAAAGCTTCTCGCCACAAATTACATTTCTGATTTCGGCATCGAAAATCTCGGCCCCCCCACCGGGAATCGAATTCAATCCATCCTTTATCAGCTGCTTCAATCCCTCCTCGGGGCTAATTTTCTCAACTTTACTAAATACGTAGTCTAACTCTGCAGCGGAGAATGCCTTTACGTGCACATCGGGCAGTTCGCCCTTTATAGTTTTTATTATTTGCGCCAGATGGCGTAGTTTCCATCGGGGATGAGCCCCACCGGTTACATGCACTTCGGTAACGCCCTTATCCCTAAAGGATTTGGCAATAGCAGCAATATCGTCAAGCGAAAGAACCCAACTCCCCTCCTCCTTCGGGATTCGTTTAAACGAACAAAAGGAACAGCTGTAAACGCATACGTTGGTTGGCTCAATATGAAAATTGCGGTTGAAGAAAACATTCGTCCCGTTCTTTTGCTGATTGACATGGCCAGCCAATAAACCCAACATGCTCAAATCGGCCTTTTGGAAAAGGGTAACGGCATCATCGCAGGAAATTCGAACTCCCGACAAAACCTTGCGGACAATGCTCTTCAAGGGTTCGCCAACCCGATCCTTGCCAAGCAATTCGCCCATGACCTCTATGCCGTTTGATGCCATTATAAATGAGCAATGGAAGTGTGAAGGAATAAAAAAACTGACTCAAGGTCAGTTTTTTACCAAAATATCATTGTGCTGATTTTCTATACCTTGTGCCTTGGCTCATCCGAAACGGTGAGTTTTTTTCTACCTTTTGCTCTACGCGAAGCCAATACCCTACGTCCATTTGCAGTTGACATACGCTCGCGGAACCCGTGCTTATTTTTTCTCTTCCTGTTGGATGGTTGAAAAGTTCTTTTCATCGCTATTCCCTTTTATTTAAGCTACTATTTGCTGATTATCAAATTTTTCAAAATCGATTGGCCTATTCTCATTCAGGCTTGCAAAAGTAGTGTTTTTTTTAAAAGCCAAAAAGAAAATGGCCAAAAAAGTTTTATGGTTCTCAATAATTCGATTTCCATTCGGCAAAGATAATCCAAAACGGCAAGTACGTAATCAATTCCTGTAGCCACTTCCATCAACACAAGGTGAAATGTTGTGCCATGAAATATGAACGGAAAACGGAAAGCGGCACTCTCCGATTAATGGCTATGCGTACTGTTTTTCAATATATTAGAAAGCAACTCTCTTGCCCTGAACAGCTGAGCCTTTACCGTTCCCAAAGGGAGCGAAAGTTCCTCGGCAATCTCTTCATAGGAGTACTCCCTAAAATATCTAAGCTCAATAAGATTCCGGTAGCGTGGTTTTAATTTGGAGACTAATGTCTGTATCAACTTTATGCTCTGCTCCTTAATCATGAATTCTTCTGGGTCAAGAGTGCTTGCCTGAAGATTGCTTGCCGGAGCGGATGAACCGCCCTCCAAGTCTTCGGGTACCTGATCGATGGAAACTAAATTACCCTTCTTCTTGCGAATGAAGTCGATACAGTTGTTGGTGGCAATTTTGAATAGCCAAGTGCTGAAAGCAAAATTTGGCGTGTACTGGTGTATGCTTTTAAATGCTTTACCAAAAGCTTCGATGGTAAGATCCTCAGCATCGCTTTTGTTGTTTACCATTTTCAGCAGCATGAAATAAATGGCATCCCGATACCTTTCCAGCAATTCGGCATACGCTCTCTGATCACCTTTTATGGCCAGATCTACCAAAACCAGATCGGCTTTTGCTTTGTCAGAAAGGTTTTGATTTATTTCCATCTAACTTTTTTTACGGTCAAACGAACAACAAGCAAAAGTATAAAATATACAAGTGGTGATAACAAATCGTAAAACAGTGAAATTAAAAATATTTTCTTTTCATTCAAACGGTTTAACGATATTCTTATTACAATGCCCATAAGAATTAGCCTGAAGCAAACTACGCCTGCTACAATTTGAGGTTTAAACTCGATTGCCAACATCAGAAAAGCCAAGGTCCAGAACAAAAGTCGCGAAAGAGGCTCTAAAGCGAGCCATGCCTTAGTGGAAAACCTGTAATACTTGCTTGTTTGCAGATGCCTTTGTTTCTGGGCAAACCAGCATTTATAAGTGGTGCAAGGCACAGAACGGGTGTGAGCTTCGTGCCTATAATCAACCGTTGTATTCCTCTTGTTGGCCACCTCGTGGACAAAGAGATCATCATCGCCCGAAGGGATATGGCTATGCGAAGCAAAACCCCTGTTTTTAACGAAAAGTCCTTTGCTATAGGCCATGTTCCGTCCAACCCCCATGTAGGGCTTCCCCATTAGGGCAAAGCCAAGGTACTGCATGGCGATAAAAAAGGTATCGTAGCGTATAAACCTGTTAAGCAAACCTTTCCTACGCATATATCCGCTATAGCCTAACACCACCTGGTGTTTGTCGTTAAAATTCGAAGCCATGGCTGCCAACCAATGGGGCGATTCGGGTTTGCAATCGGCATCGGTGAGCAGCAACCAGTCATGCTTGGCTGCCTTTATCCCAATGGTTAAAGCCAATTTTTTCCCGTGAGTAAATTTTGGATCGGGAGTGATATTCGTAGTCCGAAGGTGGCTGTACTGCTGCATCAAGCGTTGCAAAAGCATATCGGTATCGTCGTCCGAACAATCGTTAACTACTATAACCTCATACTCGGGGTAATCCTGTTCGAGAACAGAAGGGAGGAAATTGGATAGGTTCTCCTCCTCGTTTTTAGCGCAAATTACAACTGATATGGGAGGAGAACCTGCCGTATCGGGTGTGAACGGATGTTTTTTGGTAAAGGCAACCCTTGAGTAGATAACTATGAAATAGAATAGCTGAATGATGAATGCCGCCGAGAAAACGATTAGCGCAATAAATTCAAAATCAGACACATCTAACAAGGCCGGCATCACAGGCAATGGGTTTTGAAATAATGAGCAATTTTAGTTAAAGTTTTTCGGTTTGACAAAGGGCAAATGGATACTGTTCAAATGTTTTGAAAACTATTTCCACTATCTTTGACCCGAAATTGCCAGAAATGAGATTTACGCTAAACGCAACATGTAAAGACTCTTCAGCCCGAAGTGGAACCATTGTCACCGATCACGGTGAAATCCCCACGCCCATATTCATGCCCGTAGGAACTCTGGGAAATGTTAAGGGGATAAGTCAAAAAGAGCTGGAGGAAGAGATAGATGCCAAAATTATTTTAGGGAATACATACCACCTTTACCTGCGGCCTGGTTTGGAAATCCTGAAATCTGCCGGAGGATTGCACCGGTTCATGTCGTGGGATAGGCCAATTTTGACAGATAGCGGAGGTTATCAGGTTTTTTCGCTGGCCCACAATCGCAAGCTTAAACCCGAGGGGGCCCAATTCCAATCGCATATTGACGGATCGAGACACCTTTTTAGCCCCGAAAGCGTTATTGATATACAGCGTATCATAGGTGCCGATATCATGATGGCATTCGACGAATGCCCTCCGGGCGACTCCACCTATGATTATGCCAAAAAATCACTCGATCTCACGGAGCATTGGCTCGACAGGTGTATTGCCCGATTTAATCAAACCTCGCCCCTGTATGGGCATCAGCAATCACTTTTCCCCATTGTTCAGGGTTGTGTTTTCCCCGATCTAAGGCAAAGAGCAGCGGAGCACATTGCAAAGATTGATTGCGATGGATATGCCATAGGTGGGCTTTCGGTTGGCGAGCCCACCGATGTAATGTACCAGATGACCGAAGTGGTAAACGGCATACTGCCCGAAAGCAAACCGCGTTATTTAATGGGAGTGGGTACACCCGAGAATATTCTGGAATCGATTGACAGAGGGGTGGATATGTTCGACTGTGTGATGCCCACACGAAACGGCCGTAACGGTATGCTGTTCACATCCGAAGGGGTGATAAACATCAGGAATAAGAAGTGGAGCTTCGATTTTACCCCCATCGACCCCATGGGCATAACCTTTGTTGACAAACGCTTTAGCAAAGCGTACCTCAGGCACCTGTTCGTTGCCAACGAAATGCTTGGTCCCCAAATAGCAAGCCTTCATAATCTGGGGTTCTACCTGTGGTTGGTTACCGAAGCACGAAAACGCATTGAGGATGGCAGTTTCAAAACGTGGAAAAACCAAATGGTTAAAAAACTTACGGTTAGACTATGAAGAGATTGGGCTTAAAAATTTTAGATATTTACATTATCAAAAAGTTCATTGGAACCTACCTGTTCGCCATTCTTCTAATCGTGGGCATTGCCGTTGTTTTCGATGTGGCAGAGAAAATGGACGACTTTGTGGGCAAGGGGGTCCCGCTAAAAACCATTGTCTTTGAATACTACGTTAACTTCATCCCCTATTTTGCCAACCTCTTCAGCTCGCTATTCACCTTTATCGCTGTAATCTTCATTACTTCTAAAATGGCTTACAATTCCGAGATCATTGCCATTTTAAGCAGTGGTATCAGCTTTAAAAGAATGTTGGTTCCATACTTCATTTCGGCTGCGTTAATTGCCATCTTTTCGTTCCTGCTTTCAAGCTTTGTCATACCTCCTGCCAACCGGACCAGAATTGATTTTGAAAACACATACATCCGTAAACCCATTCAGAACACTGAACGGGATATCCATCGTCAGGTGCGGCCTAGTGTGTACGTTTATATGCAATCGTACAATACCTTTTCGAAAACCGGTTACAAATTTGCCATGGAGCGTTTCGAAGACGGAAAACTTGTATCGAAAATGATAAGCGATTTTGTGAAGTGGGATACCATTAGCCAGAAATGGACGGCCAGTGCATACCAGATAAGAAACTATTTCGATGGCAGGGAAGAGCTTATTAGCGGCGAAACCATTGATACAACTATCTTTTTAACCCCTTCGGACTTTGCCAGACGGGATAACATAGTGGAAACCATGAATATGTTTGAGCTCAACGATTTCATCGAAGAGCAGAAATTGCAAGGGTCGAACATTGTCGATTTTTACCTTATTGAAAAGTACAGCCGTGTGGCATATCCCTTTTCCTCATTCATACTCACCCTGATTGGCGTTTCCCTTTCTTCACGAAAGGTTCGCGGCGGCATCGGATTACATATAGGCTTGGGATTGGCCCTAAGCTTCAGCTTCATCCTGTTCATGCGATTTACCACCATGTTTGCCGTTGGCGGCAATCTGCCCCCCCTGCTATCGGTGTGGATCCCCGGCTTTGTTTACGCCATTATTGCCTTAGTGCTCTACAGGGTAGCACCAAAATAGCCCTCCTGTATAGTCCATACTAAAAAATCGCAAAATATTTACTAAAGCGCTATTCGGATTTTCCGTCATCGCCGGGCGCAGGAGTTTTGGCTTGCTTCCTTTTTACGATGCCTGTTCTCAAGAATAGCCCGTAAAAACTCCTGAATCTTGGATACTTTTCAACGGCCGGAACAAGCAGACTACTAAAAACAATGCTGAAAAGGATAATGGCGTAGGTTATATCGCGAATAAACTCTCCCCCCTCCAAACCGCGCTGGAAGGGCAATGATGCAAGGGCTGCGGCTGCCAAACCCTTTGGCACCATAACGCTGAACATAACCATATCGAAAGTGGGAATGGCCTGACGAATGGAAAAACGGACAACGGGAATTCGAAGGCAAAACAGGACAATGGTAACTATCAATCCCAAAGCCATAGCCAATACATTTTGCAATTGGATTGATAAACCTATGTAAACAAAAAAGAATGTTTTAAGCAGGAACACTATCTCACTAAAGAAAATCTTTTCGGTTTCGTTCAGCGAAATGGATTTTTTGGTTATATGCTTTTTCATAAAGCCAATGTAAAACATATCCACATTGGCCAGAGTAATACCAAATGCCAACGACGAGATGGCACCGCTAAATCCCAGAATCTCGGCAATACCATATATAACAAACACAAATGCAGGTGTTGTAAACATATTGTTGCGTATCATTCTAATCTTATTAAGGAAGAACGACCACGCCATTGCTCCAAGCCACCCCATTATAGCTGCCAGTATAAAGGAGGAGATGATTTTACCCACCACCAAGCCAATTTTTACCTCCTCCACAAAAAATGTTTCGAGCAGTGCCAAAGCGAAAACTATACACAATACGTCATTTATGGCCGACTCAAGCACCAGAATGGCTTTAGAGTCATCCTTTATTTTTAGGTGCTGTGTCATGGGGATAATCACAGCCGAAGAGGTTCCCCCCACGATGGCGCCCAGCATAAGTCCGGCTACCAGCGACAGGCCAAAAGCAAGCCAGGCAATCAAACCGATCACAACCACTGTTACAAAAAAGCTGGTAAAGGTAAGGGCCGTAGTACCACGAATTGACTGCTTTATGGTTTCGATATTCAAGGCGAGTCCGCCTTCAAAAAGAATGATAACCAGGGTAATGGTTGTGAACATGGGGCCTGCTATACCAAAATCGGAGGGAGTAATCAACCCAAAGATTGGCCCTAACAATAGGCCGATGAGCATGAGAAGCAGCACATCGGGGATACGCTTCCGCTCGAAGATCCCCGTAAAAACATGGGAAGCAAACACCAGCAACCCGACAAAAACTATGATTATGGCATTTTCCATAGGTTAAAATCTAATGTAATCATTTCTGTTCAATCCGTCTGTTCGGATATAAATCCATATAAATTGGGAAATGGTCGCTATATCCGCCGTGATACCGAAATCCAATATAGGTTCTGAAAGGGCGAATTCCCACAAACGCATCATCGGGCTCCTCCAGAAAATCGGCCCTGAATATCTTACCACCATCGAGGCTTGTAAAAACACCATGCTCCCTGTCAAGCAGACTTTTAGAGACAACCATCATATCAATAATCTCCCATGCTCCCTGAAATTTAAGGGTTCCCTCCCCCCTGGCAACATAAGGTAAATGTAGATTGTAAAGCCCATCGGGCTTTAATGGTTCTTCGGGGGGCAATGCCCCCAGTCCTTCAATAAGGGGTTTGCTATCGGGTGTGTCGTTAAAATCGCCCATGATGATGATGCGTGCATCGGGATAAAAAATGCGAATGGAGTCAACTTTGCTAAGTACCAGTTTCGCCGCCGATATTCTACCCGGCTCCGTAGCCAGTGCTCCACCATACTTCGATGGCCAATGGTTGACAAACACATGCAGGGTGTCGATACCATCAAGAATACCGCGGGCATAAAGCACATCGCGCGTGGTACGGGTTGAGTCATCGGGATAGTAAACCCTGAAAAAACGCTCATCCTCCACCACAAACCGGTCAGGGCGATAAATTAGAGCGACATCAATCCCCCTCCTGTCGGGTGATTCGCGATGGACAAGGCGATAGTTAAATTTCGAAAGCGGTGTGTGTTCAATCAACCTGTTCATTACAAACCTGTTTTCAACCTCGCTAAAACCAACAAGCACCGGCGGATTCCATTCGCCCACGGCAGCAATCACCTTGTAAATATTGTTGAGCTTATCGGTCATCCTCTTCCATGTCCAAAATCGTGCGCCCGCAGGCGTATATTCCTCGTCATGGGTAAGGCTATCCTTAAACGGATCGAAAAGATTTTCAACGTTGTAAAACATTACCCTGTACCGTTCCTGACCATATACATATCCGTTAGTGGCTAACAGGATAATAACAAAAACTAAAATAGGCCATTGTTTACCAACGGATTTCATTGTAAAGATTTTAAGCTTACAGATAGCTATTCGACTGGATAAAGATAAAAACAATTTTTTTAAGCTACCCGGAAAAAGGCTGAAAAACGCCCTACTCCACCCGCTCGTAAGCACCCAGGTCGGGGCCATCGTCGTCAAGTCTGCTGACGTTGTTCAGATCAACCGGAAAAGAGATGGCAATATTGTATAGGCCAAAGTCCTTGGCAGGGCTAAGGGTATCGAGCTGAAAATCGTTTTTTTTGGGGTCAATAAATTTAGGGTTCTCAGTCAACAGGTTCACAAACCGCGTTTCGTCATTCAAATCGAAACCAGTATCTACCCTGAGTATGGTATTGTCAAATTTATAGTTCATCTGAGCATCAACCGGCTGACCATTATATATATTATCCACTTCCAGCTCATTGCTCCTTGTTCCGTAAATTATGCAGTTGGCAAAATAGGCTTCCTCCAAATCCCTCGTTTCCAAATACCATGGTCCATCGGGTGGTTCCAACTGATACTCATAATAATTATTGAGGAATAGCGCCGGTCCTTTTCTATTGATATACTGCCCCCAATAGTTGGCAATGGTACAATGGTAAAAACGGTATCTTCCACCTAAGGTCAAAGCAACGGGGTAATAGGCCACGTTGGCAAAAAGGCAGTTACCTGCCTCCACAATAGCCCCACGAGCATACAGAGCAGTATAGCTCATGTTAATAATCTTGGTATTCTCGATTTTCAACGTTGGCATACCCACCACTGAAAATGTATCAACCACAACGCCAAGAATGCCATTCTTTATTTCGGCCCAGTTGATATGATTATCGCGGCTGCCGGCACGCAGCCATATCCCTCCCCACTGTCCCGCCTTATCGCGATAAAACATCTCCAGCCTATCGCCTTCAAAAATAACGGGGTCGTCGGGGAGGCCATTAACCTTAAGACTTCCGGCCACATGGACCAGTGTATTGTTATGCAAATGGATATGAGCACCGGGATCAATGGATAGTTCAACCCCTGGCAATACCCACAAGCTGTCTATTATCAGGTATGGTTTATCGGCCGTGAATACAGTATTGGAGTAAAGTATTTGCCCCCTCAACATGTGAACGTCCTGCCCCCACGACATCAACTTAACGTCCTGGAAATTTCCATTGGTCTCAAAAACAACCGAATCGGGAATGAGCATGGGCGAATTCTGATCAGTGGGATCGACCGTAACCTCAACAAACACAAACAGGCTATCCCTTGCCCTAAGCACTACGTCTTTGGCTTGGTGAGACGGCTCGCCGTCAATATTAATCCTGTATGGCGAACTGTTGCCCCCAGCCAAGCTTACCGATGTGATAATCAAATCGCTTTTATTCCTGTTGTAAACCTTAAAATATCTGGTGGCCGAACCAACGGTGGTGAATACTGTATCAAACATCAGCGTATCGGTGCTAAAGCTAAGCTTCAACGCCGGATCGTTGGAAAAGTTTTCCTTTTGGCACGATGCAGCCAACAGGAACATGATAAAACTCGACAGGACTATGGCATTCCTCATGAAAGAAAATATGTTAACGGTCAACCTTATAAACTGCTATACCCCGTAAATATTGTGGTATTACCTTATAAAAATAGGCAGGTAAGCCCACTCCGTTAGCCTGCTCCTTGATTTATTGCCTTATTCAACCGCCTAATCTCGCGTGTAATAAAAGTAAATGCAATGATCCCCGCGATGAAATCTGAAATGGGTGCCGACACCCATACCCCGTTGACGCCACAAATGGTCGGCAGGAATATTAGAATGGGAATTAGCACTATCACCTGCCGAAGCAGCGACATCAAAGCAGAAATGGCTGCCTTCCCGGTAGATTGAAAATAGTTACCCACAATAATCTGAAATCCTACAACCGGCAGGCCTGCCATAAAAATTCTCAAACCTCTTTTCCCAATGGCCAGCAATTCGGCATCCCTGGCATTAAACATTTTTATGACCAGCGAAGGGAATAGTTCCATAAGAGCAAATCCGACAATCGATACAATAACCGCAGCTTTAAGACAGATAAAAAGCGTTCGCTTTACCCTCACAAAGTTTCCGGCTCCGTGGTTGAAACCGTATATGGGCTGAGCCGCCATGTTAATGGCAATGATAGACATAACCACCAGCGTGGCAACGCTGTTGATTATTCCCATAGCTCCCACAGCCAGATCGCCTCCATGCTTAATGAGCTGAATGTTGAACAGCCCCTGAACAAAACTGGCAGCGAACTGCATGGCAAAAGGTGAAAATCCGATGGTTACTATTGAGATAACTATCGATCGTTTGAGCCGGAAGTTTGATGCTCGCAGCTTGATTACTGAGTATTGAGACCTGAAGTGGTTGATAACCCATACGCAAAGTATGAAATTGGATATGATTGTGGCCCAGGCTACCCCTTGAACCCCCATTCCGAATACAAAGATAAAAATGGGGTCTAACACAATGTTTGTGCCCGCACTGATGAGCATTGAAAACATGGCAATGCGTGCATTCCCCTCTGCCCGTATCATGTTGTTCATGGAGAACCCCACCATATGAAACATGGTGCCAAACAGTATAATATTCAGATATTCATTGGCGTAGCCAATAGTATCGTCACTGGCTCCGAATAACCTCAGCAATGGCTCTTTAATGATAAAACCAACAATAGTGAGCACGATAGAAGTTATAATCATCAGACTAAAGGCGTTGCCAAGAACCTTCTCAGCGCTGGCAAAATCCTTTTTCCCAAGAAAAATGGAAATACGCACCCCCGAACCCATGCCGATAAGCATTCCAAACGCCATCATAATGATCATGATTGGAAAAACCACGCTCAACCCCGTGAGTGCCAAAACACCAACCCCCTGCCCCACAAAAATCCTATCCACAATATTGTAAAGCGAATTGACAACCACTCCCGTAAAGGCAGGCAGAAAAAATTTCCAAAGCACTTTACGAATGGGGGCTTCGGCAAGCAGCTGAATATTTTGATGATGCTTTTCCATTTTCAATCGAACCTGCAAATTTAGTAAATCATAACGCCTGAAACGAAAACACACAAAGAACTTTGAACCAAGTATATTTTACTGGAACAAAACGTTTTATCGCTTACATTTCATCCTAAACAATTATATTGCAAAACATTAGCAACCAAATAAAAAATAGGAATATATTTGTACTTCAAACTAAAAACAACAACTCCTATGGTTAACAGAGCAAAACTCTTACCCATTGTACTCACAGTAATTCCATTCATCATGTCGTGTAACAGTAAACAAAAAGTTGATCTGATAGTTAAAAATGCCAGGATTTACAGTGTTGACAGTGCCTTCTCTGTATACCAAAGCATGGCTATTGACAACGGAAAAATTGTTGCACTGGGAACAGACGAAGAGATTGAAAAGAGCTATACTTCAAAAAGTATTTACCGATTAGGAGGAAAACCTGTTTATCCCGGATTTATCGATGCTCACTGTCATTTCCTCGGCTACGGATTAAGTTTACGCAACGCTTCGCTTTCAGGTATTGGATCGTGGCAAAGGGTGGTTGAAAAATTGGTGGAACACCACCATAACTTTCCTTCGCAATGGGTACTGGGGCGGGGCTGGAACCAAAACGAGTGGGACGTCAAGGAATTTCCCACCAATGAGTTGCTGGACAATGCTTTCCCCGACAACCCCGTGCTGATAACACGCATCGATGGGCATGCTGCCATAGCCAATACCAAGGCACTGGAAATGGCCGGTTTTAGCCCCGATACCGTGGTGGCGGGAGGCACGCTGATGAAAGTGAATGGCAAACTTACAGGAGTACTGATTGACAATGCCATTGACCTTGTGCGCAGAATTGTGCCCGAGGCTACACTAAACGAAAAGGAAACTGCCCTGTTGACTGCACAGCGCAATTGCTTTGCCGTGGGACTCACCTCGGTTTCAGATGCAGGATTGGATTTAAACGATGTGCTACTCATTGATGAAATGCAACGGAGGGGTGATTTACAAATGCAAATCAACGCAATGCTTGCCCCAACCGATGAGAACTTCGAACACTTTGTGCAAAAAGGCATCCATTCAACACCCTACCTCACCGTGCGCACCATTAAACTTTTTGCCGATGGAGCCCTTGGCTCCAGGGGAGCTCTTCTCCTTGAACCCTACAGCGACGCCAAGGGAACCCAAGGGCTTCAGGTTGAAACCCGCCAACGGCTAACCGAGATTTGCCAAAAGGCTTTCGATGCCGGATACCAGGTTGCTACCCATTGCATTGGCGATGCTGCAGTAAGGCTCATGCTTGATATTTACGAGCAATTCCTTACCCCGGGGAACGACCTGCGCTGGAGAATTGAGCATGCCCAAATCGTTCACCCTGATGACTTACCCCGATTTGGCCGCCTAAAGATCATCCCATCGGTGCAAACCACTCATGCCACTTCCGACATGATTTGGGCTGCCGACAGGTTGGGCAAAAGAATAAAAAATGCTTACATCTACCGTGATCTTCTCAATCAGAATGGTTGGCTGCCCAACGGCAGTGATTTCCCCATTGAACATATAAATCCGCTTTATGGCTTTTATGCTGGCGTTGCCCGTAAGAATCTGGAAGGTTTCCCCGACCAGGGTTTCCAAACCGAAAATGCTTTATCACGCGAACAAGCGCTTAAAGCCATGACCATATGGGCAGCCAAAGCATCGTTCGAAGAGTTGTCAAAGGGTAGTCTGGAGCCCGGAAAAAATGCCGATTTCGTTGTTATGGAGGATGATATAATGGCCGAACCCATTGAACGTGTGCCATACATAAACGCACAGTTGACTTTTATTAAGGGAAAAAAGGTATTCGGAGCATTAATTGAATAATGTTTTATATATTTGTTTAACTTTCGTTACTTTTTTTTGCAAACACTATGGAGATCAAACTGGCCAATGAGCATAATCTTATTGAGGTTTCCTATATTTTCAGGGAATGCTCCCAACAATTCATTGAAAGTGGCTTTCAGTGCTGGGAGTTTGCCCATTCGAGCTATGAAGATATTGCAAATGATATATCCAAAAAATATGTTTATCTGGCGTTTATAAAAAAAGTCCCTGTTGGTACCATAAGCCTCAGACCCGATAGTTCCGACACGAGCATTATTAACATAGATCGATTGGCCATATTCCCCCATTACCAGCGTCGCGGTTTTGCCAAAAACCTGATTGATTTCGCTATTACCGAAGCCGGTAAAAAAGGAGCTAAATCCGTTAGGGGGGCTGTCCCTTCGCACAACAGGATGCTTGTTAAACTACTTGAAGAAAGGGGATTTGTAAATATTGGCGAGGTTGAAAAAATGTTCAACGAAGCGAAGGGTACTATTTTTGAAAAGATCTTGAGAAAGCATTAAACGCCCATCTGCATTATAAAATTCTCCTACTGAACATAACTTATGATTAGATATTTTACCCTTTGGGCAATTTAATGGTACCAACCCAGTTAAATAATGGAATCTTTAGAACTTTTGTATGGCTTTGGGTTTTCATATTTTGATATTTTTGATAATTTTGATTTTTTAAACAACGAATACAGATTACTCATTCCTTAGGCAACATGGTTAGGCGAAACCAAATTGTATTTATTATCATTGCGTTGTTAATTAATACTGGTATTGCCAATGCCCAAGATCCCGGATTTTCACAGGTATATTCCAATCAGCTTTACCTTAACCCGGCATACGTAGGCAACCCTTTCTACATGCGCTCACGGCTGGTGTACCGTAATCAGTGGTTAACCACACGTTCGCCTTACACTACCTACGGGGTTAATTTTGACCGGTACTTCATTAATGCGAATAGTGGACTGGGCATTAATATTGTCAACGACCGTCAGGGCCAAGGGGCCTTAAACCGGTTAGCGGCAGATATCATATACTCATACGCCTTTCAAGTAACCTACGATCTACTGATCAGGGGGGGGATTCAGGCTGGCGGTATTTTAAAATCGCAAAACGCAAGCGTTTTGGTTTTCCCCGACATGGTCGATCCAAGCGGTGAGGTTGTAGGCTCTCCTGGTTTTGCAGGAACCACCCGATTCGTTCCCGATTTTGCTACGGGCGTTGCTGCCGAATGGGATATTTTCTATGGTGGAATCGCGGTACACCACCTTGCAGAACCAGTTGAGTCAAAGTTTGGACGGCAAAAGGTAGTTTTGCCCCGTAAGTATTCAGCACACTTCGGATGCGATATTAATTTGTACAAAAGGTATCTTTTTCGGAAAAATTTATACCTATCGCCCAATATTATTTATCTACAGCAGCAAGACTTTCGTCAAATTAACCTTGGTCTCTACCTGTCTAACCATTTTTTCACTGTTGGCCTATGGGTTAGAGAGAATTTGTCTTTGGCCAGCCACACCTTCGTTTTCCTTGCCGGATACCACAATGATGAGTATTCCGTTGGGTATAGCTACGATTTTAGCATTATCAGGGGAGGGTTCCGAGGATTAAATACTTCTACTCACGAGGTAACCTTTGGGAAGAATTTTAAGTATAAGACAATTGTAAGAAAAAAAATTCGTTACATTAAAAGTCCGAAAATATAGTTTTTTCGTTCGGATAGCGTTGACTTAATTATATTTTACTATATTTGAAGTTACAATTATTTTGAATCAAAAGGAAAAAACCATCCATCATGAAATTGAAATACAGTCATTTAATTTTGCTAATGGCAGGGGTAGCAGGGCTATCATCATGCAAAATGTTCGGTGGTAAATCAGGAGAATCGTCAACTACCGGTTGGAGGTACAACGACCCTAACTATGGTGGATTCGAAGTTGTCATGGACTACACTCCCAAAACCGGTCCGGGATTGGTTTTTGTCGAAGGCGGTACTTTTATCATGGGGAGAGTTGAGCAAGACGTCATGTACGACTGGAACTCGACGCCACGAAGGGTAACGGTTGCATCATTTTACATGGATGAAACCGAAGTGAAAAACGTTGACTACCGAGAGTACCTATTCTGGTTACGGAGAGTTTACGTGGCATACCCTCAGGTTTATAAAAATGCACTCCCTGATACGTTGGTATGGCGTAGCCCAATGGGATTCAACGATCCTTATGTAACCAACTACTTTAGGCATCCTGCCTACAACGACCATCCTGTTGTTGGAGTTAGCTGGCTGAAGGCAAGCGATTATTGTCTCTGGCGTAGCGATAGGGTAAATGAAATGCTATTAGTGAAGGGTGGATGGATTAATCTGGATTTACAGCAAAAAGACCACGAAAACTTTAATACGGATGCCTATCTTCTCGGCAAATACGAAGCTTCTGTAAGGAACACCAAGCCCAGCTTGAAACCCGGTGAAGAGCAGGGACGCCAAATTTCTTTCGAAGACGGCATACTCCTTCCAAAATACCGCCTACCCACCGAAGCAGAATGGGAATTTGCTGCATCGGGTTTGATTGGCAATACATACGATGAGCGAATAGTTGAAAGAAGGATTTACCCCTGGAACGGTCATAACGTCCGCAACAGCAGTTCCAGGAACAGAGGCGAAATTATGGCCAACTTCGTTAGAGGAAGGGGCGACTACATGGGCGTTGCAGGAAACCTGAATGACAAAGAGTTGATTCCAGGCCCGGTAAAATCATACTGGCCCAATGATTTTGGGTTATACTGTATGGCAGGCAACGTTAGTGAGTGGGTTCTGGACGTTTACCGTCCGCTAACTTTCCAGGATATGGACGAGTTTAGGCCTTTCCGCGGTAATGTGTTTCAAGAGTTAGACCTAAATCCTGACGGATCGGTTAAAAACGTGGACAGTCTCGGAAGAATTCGCTACAGGGATGTTACACCGGAGAATGCCGCTAACCGCCGAAATTACAACAAGGCATACTACATCAACCACTTGGATGGCGACGTGGCATCCAGCATTTTGGATTGGGAAGATGTTGAAGGTTTTGGCAGCACATCTGACAAGATGTACTATCAGGGACAAACCACAAGGCAGGATAGACCCAATGATGGGATGACTACACTGATCAACGACAGGGTTCGTGTTTACAAAGGCGGCTCATGGAAGGATCGTGCATACTGGCTTAGCCCGGGAACCCGTAGATTCCTTGACGAAGCCTCGTCGCAAAGCGATCTTGGATTCCGCTGCGCTATGGAAGCCGTTGGTTCACAAACAGCTGGTAAAAGAAGATAGATTCATCATAAATGCATTAAGACCTCATTACTAACATAATGAGGTCTTTTTTTTTCAATGACGAACTTTTTGATACAATGAATCCCATTGAAATTATTTACCCCCTTATTGAAAGCAAACATACAATCTCAACCGATAGCCGGTTGGTAAAGGAAGGCGATTTATTTTTTGCTCTTAAAGGAGGAAATTTTGACGGGAACAAGTTCGCTTTAAATGCCATTGAAAAGGGTGCTTTCATGGCAATTGTAGATGATCCCTCCATTGTATCAAGTGCCAAAATTCTTTTGGTTGAAAACGTTCTACAATTTTTACAGGAGTTGGCGTCTTATCACAGGTCAAAACTTGGCATTCCCATTATTGCACTTACCGGAAGCAATGGTAAAACCACCACTAAAGAACTTACTGCCAGAGTTTTGAGCATAAAGTACAATACCTATGCTACACAGGGCAATCTAAATAATCACATCGGAGTGCCACTAACCATCCTCTCAATCCCTTTGGATGCTGAAATGGCCGTTGTTGAAATGGGGGCCAACCACGAGGGTGAGATTGGCATGCTATGCCAAATTGCAAGCCCAACGCATGGGATTATCACTAACATAGGTAAAGCACACCTCGAGGGCTTCGGTTCATATGAAGGGGTAAAAAGGGCAAAAGGCGAACTCTTCTACTTTCTTTCAAGAAATGGCGGTAGTGTGTTTTACGATATTGACAATAACGTATTAACAGAACTGCTTTCATCTTTCCCGTTAGGGGATAGGTCAATTCCCTATGGACGATCTATTAACCATGTGGCCGGCATTACATCGAAAAACGGCAGATTGACCTTCAACCTTTCTTTCCATGACAGTAATGCCATCGAAGTCAATACCCAACTGGCCGGAGAGTATAACATTGAGAATATTCTGGCCGCTTTATGCATAGGAGTTCATTTCGGGGTTGATAGGGAAAAGGCCATCCATAGTATCGAAAGTTACACACCATCCAATAGCCGGTCGCAAATAGTAAGTACCAAAACGAATACTCTTCTGGTGGATGCTTACAACGCTAATCCCAGCAGCATGAAAAGTGCTCTTGAAAACTTTTCGCAAATTCCTCATGCACTGCCCAAGGTAGCCATACTGGGCGAAATGCTTGAATTAGGGAAATATTCAGAAGAGGAACATGGTAGAATTACTGCTATGGCAGAGCAGATGGGTTTTGAGCAATTAGTTTTTATTGGAGAAAAGTTCATGGCAAATCAGACCAACCACTTATGGTTCATTTCAGCAGATGATTTCATGAAATATATAAAGCACAATCCATTAATCAATAAGTTCATTTTTATAAAGGGGTCGAGGGGTGTGAAACTCGACACCATTGTTGGTTCTTTATAATAGATTCTGGTTGTACAATCATACAAAAAAGAGGCCCACATGGGACCTCTCTAAATGAAAATAAGATTGACGTTCTTCTCTTCCGTTTTTAATTGGCAGTGTAAAAATATCTTTTAATCTTGTGAGTAGGTGTTTTCTCAAAGGGTTCAACCTGTTCAATCACAAGGTGAAGCCTGGAAAAGGTGGCCACCCTTGAGTTGACATACTCCTGGATTTCCTTCATTATTTCCAGAATCCGTTCATCAATCATCTGCTGGATAGTGAGCGCCGTTTCCTTCAACATGGCGTACTTTGCCTGTAACTCCTCACGATTCAGCTGAACCTTGGCAATCAACTTACCACGCATTTCATAAACCATGGATTCGAGCACCATGGCATGGGTATTGATCACATCCTCAATATCCTCGGGATAGATATTCTCACCGCTTGGGCCCACTATCATATTTTTCAGCCTGCCTTTCAACTCAATAAAGCCATTGGGATGTAGAATACCCAAATCACCGCTCTTCAGCCACCCATCTTCAGTAAGCACCTTTTTAGTTGCCTGTTCATCATTGTAGTAACCCGACATAATATTGGCACCTCTCACCCATACTTCCCCCTCTCCCGTGTCGGAATTGGGCTCATGTATTTTAACTTCCTGCCCCGGAATCGAAAAGCCCGCACAACGGAACTTAACCAATGATGGGGCACATCCCGAAATAAGTGGGGAAGCCTCGGTCATGCCGTAGCCAATGGCATATGGGAAGCCCCCTTCAAACAGGAATCGCTCTACATCGTACGATAACTTCGAACCACCAATCCCGAAGAAATGCAACTTTCCGCCAAAAGTTTTGTGCAGTTTGTGGGCAGCCACTTTGTGTAGCAATTTCCTAAAAAAGGGTTTCTGATAAAGCTTCGCTTTCAATTTCGACGATGTTAGCTGGGGCAATATTTTCGCTTTGAATATCTTTTCGATTATCAAAGGTACAACCAGCATCATGGTTGGTTTTATCAACTGAAGCGCAGGAATGATTACCGCTGCAGTAGGTGGTTTTTGTAAATAGTAAACCGATGCGCCTCTCATTAAGGGCATGATAAAGCCAATGGTACACTCATAGGTGTGCGAAAGGGGTAAAAGGCTAACCAGCCTATCGTTTGAGTTGATTTCCTGTATTTGGAAAGTGGAAAGACAGTTCGAAATTATATTTTTATGGGTTAGCATCACCCCTTTAGGATTACCGGTTGTTCCCGAGGTATAAAGTATGGCCAACAGATCTTCCTCCATGGGTTCAGGATAGTTGAAACCTGAAAACTCAATGTTGGCTATGGGCTCAGGTAAGGTATAGTCAACCGATAATGATTCAGCACTTTCACCGGGCATGACAACTTGAAAGTTGTTTAGTAGAATCACATCAGGAGAGCCAATCCTGCCGATATTTTCAATCTTTGGGTATAACTTTGACGAAACGAAAATGGACTTAGCTCCACTATGCTCTATAATTCGTTGAACTTCAACTACCGAAAAATCGGGTAAAATGGGTACTACCACCGCGCCAATACAGGCAATGGCAAAATAGGCAATGCCCCAGTTGGGGCTGTTTTCGCCAAGTAAAGCAACCCTGTCGCCCTTCTCAATACCCAACGAGATCAATAATCCCGAGGTGTTGGTAATATGAATCGAAAGGTCGTTGTAGGTTATCGGCTTTTCACCTACAAAGGATAATGAGGGCAGATCGGCATACTGTACGCGCGAACGATTCAGTATGTCTTTTAGAGTTAAACTACTGTATGTTACCATGTAATCAGCGTTGGTTTGTATTTAACCAATAGTCCCATTGGTGTAAGGGCGCAAATATACGTACAAATTTCCATACTGATTCTCTTTTAATCAAATGTATTTACTAATGCTGTAAGACGTTAATTATTAGACAGATGTGATACAATGAACCTCCATTGAACTATTCCAATGGCAGGGATTGCCAATGCTTTTTTTGAGTATTATAATTCTTGCTAAAAATGCATATATCAACCTTACAATCATCGAGTTGAATAAAAGGAAAGCGTTTTTTCCAAGCGATTAATGACCTAAAATGGAAATTCAAAAAGGGTATTGATTACGAATGAAGCACCCGCCTGTTCCGATTGCTAACTGCAAGCAAACCCATAAAGGTAAAGAAACCATTTACCATCAAGAGTTCAAAACCAAACCTATAGCCGTTGAATATTTCTTGAGAATACTTCGACAGGAAATAGCAGATGATGGGCGAAAGAATTGCTATAAGCGGGACCCACTTGTCTTTCACATCCAATTTAGTGAATAGTCCGAATGCGTACAGTCCAAGCAACGGCCCATAGGTGTATCCTGCCACGGTAAAAATAGAATTGATAACGCTTTGGTCGTTTACCGCTCTAAAAACCATGATAACCAGTGCGCTAAGTACCGAGAATGCAATGTGAACCCGACGGCGTACCGTTTTTTGCTCATCCTCGCTCCTCCCCTTTAGGTTAAGAATATCTACAGTAAACGAAGTGGTTAGAGCAGTCAGCGCCGAATCGGCGCTTGAATATGCAGCCGCAATGATGCCGATAATGAATAGTACGCTAACCACCTTGGGGAGATAGCCCTGCGTGGCGATTATGGGAAACAGGTCATCGCTCTGGGCAGGAATGGCTATTCCGTTTCTATGCGCAAAAACGAACAGCAATACGCCAAGGGAAAGGAAAATAAGGTTAACCGGCAGGAAGGCAAATCCGTACCAATACATGTTTTTTTTGGCATCGCCAAGGTTCCGACAGCTCAGGTTCTTTTGCATCATATCCTGGTCCAGCCCTGTCATCACGATGGTAATGAACACCCCGCTAAAGAACTGTTTCACAAAGTGTCTCTTATCGTTCCAATCATCGAAAAACCAGGTACGGCTATACTCGCTATCGCGAATGGTTTGAACCATCTGGGCGAACGACAGGTCCATTTGCTTGGCGATAAAGATAATACAAAGGATTACCGTTGCCAACATAACTGCTGTTTGCAACGTATCGGTCCAAATTATTGTCTTGATGCCTCCTCTGTTGGTATAAATCCAAATCAGTACAATAGTAATCACTACTGTTACCCAGAATGGAACATGCCATGCATTGAAAACATTGACTTGCAGCACGGCAGCCACTAAATAAAGCCGGAACGAAGAACCCACAAGCCTTGAAATCAGGAAGAATACCGATCCGGTTTTATAGCTGAAAAACCCAAAACGACCATCGAGATAGGTGTAAATAGATGTTAGGTTTAGCCTGTAATACAATGGCAACAGAACATTGGCAATCACATAATAGCCTAACAGGTAGCCCAGCACAAGTTGCAGGTATGAGAATTGACTGGCACCCACCATGCCCGGAACGGAGATAAATGTTACCCCCGAAAGCGAGGCTCCCAGCATGCCAAAGGCCACTATATACCAGGGCGAACGCCGATTGCCCAAGAAAAAAGCCTCATTGTTGGCATTACGGCCCGTATAGGCACCAATGGCTATCAGCACACCGAAGTATAAAACGATGATAAGAATCACCCAAATAGGCTCCATGCGAAAATTCTTTCATATCCCCGGGCAAGTTCCAATGCTATTAATTATTAGTGAAACCTGCTCCGAAAATAACCGTGCAATGCTATGGAAAAAAGGTGAAATAAAAAATTTTTTCTTTCAACCGCTTTTGGTTGATAATTTGTAGATTTGCAGTAGTTCGTAAAAGAGTATTATGCACATCCATAACTACCCTTCGAAACTTCTTGAGAATGCGGTTGATGAATTTGCCAAGTTACCCGGCATTGGCAGGAAAACAGCCCTGCGGCTTGTGCTGCATCTCCTTAAACAGCCCACGAACGAAGTAGAATCGTTCTCCGATGCCTTGAAAGAGCTCAAGCAGAATGTAAAATACTGTAAGGAGTGTATGAACATTTCCGACACGGAGATTTGTAGCATTTGTGCCAATCCTCGCAGGGATTCGTCCCTCCTTTGCATAGTTGAGAACATTAAAGATGTAATGTCCTTGGAATCAACCAATCAGTACAATGGGCTCTATTTCGTTTTGGGTGGCTTAATCAATCCTATGAATGGGATCGGCCCGGCTGATTTGAACATCGAGGGTTTGATAAACAAAATTGCCCAGGGTTCCGTTAAAGAGGTTATAATGGCCTTAAGTGCCACCATGGAAGGCGACACAACCATTTTTTATCTGTACAAGAAGATTAAAAATTTCGATATTGAGATAACAGCTATAGCAAGGGGAGTCGCCATTGGCGATGATTTGGAGTACACTGATGAGATAACCCTTGGACGGGCACTACTGAACAGGACTAAACTTGAAGCTTCGTTTGCTACATAATAAGAATTATGCTATATTTCGAACATATTGGCTAACATGAGAACGCTAACCATATACCTCATTATCTTTGCTCTATATTTGCCTTGCATATCGGTTGCTCAATCGGATGGGCTTATCGCTTCGGGTTATCAGAACCTTGAGTCGAAGAATTTTTCGGCTGCCGTCAACGATTTTTCCATGGCTTTGAAAGAAAATCCACGGGATACAGCTGCCCTTAGCGGCATCATCAGGGCGCATACCCTAACCGAAAATTTTAAAGAAGCTCAACGCTATATCGATTTAGCCCTGAAGGATTACCCCAGTAGCGCTGAGTTCCACATGCGTCGTGGGATTCTGAACAACTTAAAGGGTCAACCACGTAAGGCCATTGCCGATTTTGACAAGGCGCTTGAACTGGCATCGGGCCCAATTGCTGTTTCAATCCATATCAACAGGGGGGCTGCCCATCTGAAGGACGAAAATTTTTCAAGCGCCATGGACGATTTTACGGAGGCATTGGATATTAACCCCAGGAGCACATCTGCCCTGAACTACAGGGCATTCATCAGTTACAGAATGGGAAATTTTGATGACGCCATACAGGATTACAATAAATCGCTGGATTTGGACCCCGAGAACGCTATGGGCTACTACAACAGGGGTATGGCACACCTTCGTTCGGGGAATAAGCCCAAGGCCTGCGCCGATTTCCATGCATCGTGCAGCCGCGGAAACATGAATGCCTGCAAAATGATTAAAGCTGAGTGTGGCGGGGGTAAGTAGCCAAACTGCAAGTGCTTTTTTATCTATTTGTTGTTTCCTTTTTCTTTATAAAGGTTATCTATTGGCTCAAGAACGAGGATTTGTTGTTTAAAGCCACTATTTTTACATCTTCAAACCCTCAACTAATCCTAAACCAACGATGAGAAACAACAAAATACTCGGAATCACTATTGCAGCCCTTGGATTAGCATTACTACTTTTTTCCATTTTCCTTGATGACATAGGCATTGGCCGAACTCCCGGATTTGGCTTGGGGCAAATTGCCGGGACTATTGTGGGAGCAGCCTTAAATATTTACGGACTCTTCAGAATGAGAAAAAATTAACCTGTCTGTTTTACCACTTTGCCAAAAAAGAAAAAGCACCTATCCATTGGAAGGTGCTGATTTAGTTGTATAATAGTCGGTATCCTTTTAGAACTTCACATCTGTATCCCGAAGTAATGGCAAACTTGTATCCTTGGTAGAAAGGATAATATCTTCTTCCTCAATACCCCAGTTGATGTTCAACTGCGGGTCATTCCACATGATACCCGTATCGTACTCAGGGGCATAAAGATTATCCACTTTGTAGATTATCACTGCGTTTTGGCTTAGCACGACAAACCCATGTGCAAACCCCCGCGGAATGAAAAGTTGCTTCTTGTTTTCACCTGAAAGATTGACCGCCACATACTTACCAAACGTTGGCGATGCCTGTCGCAAATCCACCGCCACATCAAACACCTCTCCCTCGGCGCATCTGACAAGTTTTGCCTGAGCAAACGGGGGCTTTTGAAAATGCAACCCCCTTAGCACGCCATAGCTCGACTTCGATTCGTTATCCTGCACAAAGGTTATGGGTCCCACCTTCTCTTCAAACTCTTTCTGGTTGTACGATTCGAAAAAGTATCCCCTGGAATCGCCAAAAACTTTGGGTTCGATGATAAATACCCCATCGATGAATGTTTTGTTAAAAACCATATGCTTAATCAATAAAACCTTGCCTATTTGATATTAATCAATCTGTCCCAAGCGTTCCAACTTGTAGTCGCCCGAGAGAATGTCCCTCCACCACTTTTCATTATCGATATACCATTTAACAGTGCTCCTAATCCCCTCCTCGAATCTGGTTTGGGGTGACCAACCCAACTCCTTCTTAATCTTAGTGGCATCAATGGCATACCGTTGGTCGTGTCCGGGTCTGTCCTTCACAAAGGTTATCAACTCCTCCCTCTTCTTCACCGATCTGGGTTTAACCATCTCATCCAGAATGGTGCAAATGGTTCGCACAATCTCTATGTTCTGCTTCTCGGTATTGCCACCCACATTGTACGTTTCGCCAATTGTACCCTTCTCGAAAACAGTTATCAGGGCGTGAGCATGGTCCTCAACATAGAGCCAATCGCGGACGTTGTCACCCTTCCCGTAAACGGGAATCTGCTCTTCGGACAAACATTTTAGTATCACAACGGGTATCAACTTCTCGGGAAACTGATAGGGCCCGTAATTGTTTGAGCAATTGGTGATGAGGACAGGCAGCCCGAAGGTGTGAAACCAAGCCCTAACCAAATGGTCGGACGAGGCTTTGCTGGACGAGTATGGCGAGCGTGGGTCGTATGGTGTGGTCTCGGTGAAGTATCCCTCCTTGCCTAACGACCCGAAAACCTCATCTGTGGAAATATGTAAAAATCTGAATTGCTGCTTCTTGGTATCAGAGAGGGAGGCCAGGTGACGTCGGGTGGCCTCAAGCATGTTGTAGGTTCCCATGATATTGGTAACCATAAACTGTCCCGGGCCATCTATGGAGCGGTCAACATGCGACTCGGCAGCCAAATGGAAAACACCCTCGGGTTGATACTTATCAAACAGGGCAAAAAGAGCCTCCTTATCAGCCACATCGCATTTTTCAAAAACATATTTTGATGCATCGTCAAGGCTTTTCAACGAGTTCAGATTCCCTGCATAGGTCAGGGCATCCATATTGATAATCCGATACTTATCGCTTTTATATAAAAGGTGAACGAGATTCGACCCAATGAATCCGGCTCCGCCGGTAACGATAATGGTTTTTTTCATGTCTTCCTCCTTAATAATTAGTGCCTTAATGGCTATCTGCTTTTTATCAATCTCTTCAGGTAATCGGCATAAGTGCTTTTGCCCAACTCTTGGGTGAGCTTCACAAATTGGTCCCTATCGATATATCCCATGATCAGCGCAATCTCTTCGATACACGAAATCTTGAGGCTGGTCCTCTTCTCGATGGTTTTAACAAAATCTGTGGCTTCGGAAAGCGCTTCGTGGGTTCCTGTATCCAACCATGCGTATCCTCTGCTCATCACCTGAAGTTTGAGGCTACCCCTTTGGAGGTACTCCTGATTCACAGATGTTATCTCCAGCTCGCCGCGCCACGAGGGTTTCACATTTTTGGCAACCTCCACCACGCTGTTTGGGTAGAAATAGAGGCCAACCACCGCATAGTTGGACTTGGGCTCCTTGGGTTTCTCCTCAATGCTAAGCACATTTCCCTGCTTATCAATTTCGGCCACCCCATACCTCTCCGGATCATCAACATAGTAACCGAACACAACCGATTTTCCCTCATTATCGACCATGCTCACCGAATTTTGCAACATCTTTTGCAATCCTGCACCGTAAAAAATGTTGTCGCCCAGCACAAGGCACACATTATCCTTACCAATGAAACTCTCACCAATGATGAAAGCCTGCGCCAATCCGTCGGGTGAGGGCTGCTCGGCGTACTCAAAATTTACCCCCAATTGCTTCCCGCTTCCAAAAAGGTTCTTGAAATTGGGCAAATCGTGCGGTGTGGAAATAATCAGGATATCCCTGATTCCGGCCAGCATCAGCACCGAAAGAGGATAGTAAATCATGGGTTTGTCGTAAACCGGTAGCAACTGCTTGCTTATGGCCCTCGTTACGGGGTGTAAACGGGTGCCGGCACCGCCGGCAAGTATTATTCCTTTCATTTTTAAATGGTTTTGTTGCTTTGATTATGGTTGCCAATCACATTTTTTCACCCTTTCCAATGGCATACACTTTAAAGCCAATCTTGCGCAGGGCGGCATGGTCAAGGATATTACGTCCATCGAACAGGAATGCGGGCTTCTTCATGCTGCTGAATATCCTTTTCCAATCGAGGGTTTTAAACTCGTCCCACTCGGTGACCACCGCAATGGCATGTGCATCCTTACAAGCATCGTATGGGTTGTTGTGAACGGTAAGCATCCTTTCGTTCTCCTCCGGTGAGCGACTGCTCAGGAAGTTTAAATCGTTGTACATACTGCCGGCAGGCACACGGGGGTCGTACACATGAACCAGAGCCAAGTCGTTGAGTAGATGATCGGTAACGTATATGGCTGCCGACTCCCTGGTATCGTTGGTATCCTTTTTAAACGCCCATCCCAGCATGGCAATTTTCTTATCAGTAACGGTATTGAACAGGGAGGTAATTATTTTTTGAGCAAAACGGCGCTTCTGGTAATCGTTCATAATCACCACCTGATCCCAGTAGGCAGCCACCTCGGGTAGACCAAAGTGCTCGCACAGGTAAACCAGGTTAAGAATATCCTTTTGGAAACAGCTCCCCCCAAAACCCACCGATGATTTTAAAAACTTGGGGCCGATACGGCTATCGGTTCCAATGGCGTGGGCCACCTCATCCACATCGGCATCGGTTGCTTCGCAAAGGGCCGATATGCTGTTGATTGACGAAATCCGCTGAGCCAAAAAGGCGTTGGCAACGAGCTTGCTCAACTCCGACGACCAGAGGCGGGTTTGGATAATCCTCTCGCGGGGTACCCAGTGGGCATAAATATCGGTGAGCGCCTCAATGGCCTCCAGCCCTTCGGGGGTTTGATCGCCTCCAATGAGCACGCGGTCGGGATGGAGCAAATCGCTTACAGCCGTTCCCTCGGCCAAAAACTCGGGGTTCGACAGAACCCTAAACTTCACCCCGTTGCTGCTTTCGTCTAAGATTGCCTTAATGGATTGCGCCGTTCGTACCGGCAGGGTCGATTTCTCCACCACTATCTTATCCGATGTGGCTGTTTGAGCAATCTGCCTTGCACTCAACTCAACATACTTAAGATCTGCGGCGCGTCCTTTGCCCGTACCGTACGTTTTGGTAGGGGTATTCACGCTGATAAAAATCATTTCGGCCTCCCTAATCCCCTTCTCGATATCGGTGGAAAAGAAAAGGTTACGACCCCGTGCCTCCTTTACCACCTCCAACAGCCCGGGCTCGTACACGGGCAACTCATCGGTTTGCCATGCGGCAATGCGGTCGGGATTGATATCAACAACGGTTACCCTAATTTCAGGACATTTCTGAGCAATCACTGCCATGGTGGGTCCACCCACATAGCCTGCTCCAATGCAACAGATATTTTTAATCTTAATCATTACCTTTTCTAAAAAACGATGATACAATAAGATGTAATTACAACTCTAACTACAAATAAAGGGTAATATTACCAATAATGGAATGAATTTTATCGTATTGTGTTTAATAACAATATGGCTTTGCCTTGTTAAAAAATCTAGAAATAGAAAAAACAGAATCAATAATCTGATTTTCAAATTATTATTTTAAATAGGCACCAAAAAGTTTTGCCAATGCCGGAAACGTGTTCCAATGAAATTGAAAAAAGCCCTCCCGGGTATGCTTCCTCGCTTTGCGGTAGTATTGCCCCCACTGTTTTAGCGCCAAGGTTTTCACCTTTCTGCTCACCCTAGTTCGTTTGCAAATACCCCATACGTTGTCCGCTATCTCCCTAAGATATAAAGAGGTATAGATATACTTCCCCCTTTGAGTCTCACCATCCATCCTGAAATAATTCAATGGTTGCGATACGAAGCAAAGCCTGCTGTTGTGCAACAGTTCAACCCAAAAGTACCTGTCGCCTCCCAGCCTGAAGTTAAAAAGTTTTTCCCAATTGACCTTGGATATCAAATCTCGTCGAAAAACAACGGCACCCGCATTGGGTATTACGTTGATAATGGGCATAAAGCCGGCCAGCAGTTCATTGCCATCCATGCAGAAATCACTCTGCCATAGGGTTGGATGAAGCACGCTAAGGTTTTGAAGATGATTGCCCACCACCCCATCATCAGCGTTCACGAAGTTGGACTGGCAGTAGGCCAATTCAACACCTTCGTTGCGCTCAATGGCATCCATGAGGTTTGCAAGCAGGTCAACATGGGCAAAGTCGTCCGATTCGGTAATCCAAATGTATTGGCCCCTGGCCAAATCCATCCCCTTTTTCCACTGCCTGAATGGGCTACCAGAATTGTGTGCGTTAAAACAGGTGCTAATTCGCTTATCCTGCGATGCGTACCGTTCTATCACCTCACGGCTGTTGTCGGTGGAGCAATCATCAAGGATAATGACCTCAATATCATCGTAAGTTTGATGAAGAACGCTCTCAATCCGCTTTGGCAGAAAGCGGGCATGGTTGTAATTGGGAATTATTACGCTTACGGTTGGCAAATCTGAACCTTTTGAGTGAACCTATAGCGTGAGTTGAAATTTTGTGGTTGATAAAGCCAACATGATGACTAACGGCAACACGAACCGAGCATGCTAATTTTAAACAGTGGACAATGGTATTTTATCCAAAAACAGCCGAGCCCATGTCTCAAAGCTAATCAATGCCCAGGCTGCAGCCCCTTCGTGCTGCGACATGGCAGGCAAATGGGAGAAATGCTTTTCAACCAATGTCGCATTGTAAATACCCCGCTTCCTGATGCCGGGGACAATGGTATCGAGTACCCACGAGCGAAAATCTCTATTGCTATAAATATCGGTCAGCGGTATTTCGAGTCCGGCGGATGTAGCAGTGGAAAACTCCTTACCAAAGTATTTCTCCGATACACTTTTTAGGATGATTCCTGCACCACCATTTTGGTTCAATCCGTTTTGTAACAAAAACTTATCGGGTAATCGTCTGGCGAAATCAACCACATTATGGTCGAGGAACGGCACCCGGTTTTCCATGGATTGGGCCATGGTCATCTTTTCGTGCCTCATCAACAAATCCAATAAAGTGGTGCTCAATTCGTACCTCCGGCTCTTACGAACGAAACTGCCATTGCCCGAATTAAAAATTTCCTTCCTTATAACTGCCGTTGAATTCAACCGGAAGTCGGGTTTCATTTGCATCAGCAAATCAGGATTGAAATGGGCAGAGGCATCAATGTACCAATCTGCGGCCGATACATCTTTACCATTTCCTTCTCCCCCCCCACGATTCTTCATACAGTTGAGCAGATGAGGTGGTCCCACCAGCAGCTCATCGGCACCATCGCCGCTAAGGAATACGGTGAAGTAATCCCTTGCCCTTCCTGCCAACAGCAGGGCTCCCAATGCGGTGGGCGAAAACAGGGGGAAATCGAAATGCCAAACGGCCTTGGCAAAATTTTCAACGTAATAGTCGGTGCTCAAAATAAACTTATGGCCCTCAAAGCCGATTTTACCCAAAGCGTAGTCGATGCGCTGCTCTTCCGCAGAGTGCTGATTATGGGGTATCACCGATACCGTACCGGCATTGTGGCTTTTCAAGGTATCAGCAGCCAGCATGGCAATAAGCGACGAGCCAATGCTCCCCGACAACTGACAACCAATCTTAACATCGCCCAGAAGTTGCAGCTGCAAACTCTCCTGTAGTTTTTCTTCCAACCACCCTTTGGCCTCGTCAAAGTCAATATCCAACACCTGGTCACCATTGTAAATCTCCCAATACTTCCTAATTTGGATGCCATCGGGATTTACTTCGATATAATGGCCGGGCTGAAGTGCATGAACGTTTTTCAACAGGGTTCCCTCTCCGGCTATATACCCAAAGCGCGTGTACTCATCGAGTTTTGAGTAATCCAACTCGGCTTTGAAACCACTATGGTATAGAAAGGTCTTTACTTCGGAACCAAAAATAAAGGCATCGCCATTATTATGGTAATACATTGGTTTTATGCCCATTCTGTCCCTGGCGATATAGGTGGTTTTCCTTTTTAAATCGATGATACACAGGGCAAACATACCGTTGAGCTTTTCGAGCATGCTCTCGAAACCCAACAGCTGGTACAGGTATAGGACGATTTCGGTATCGGTTTTACTCCTAAAGGCAAATCCCTTGCTTTCCAGCAGCGACTTGTACTCAAAGGCATTGAAAATGCCTCCGTTAAAGGCAATTATTGCCCCATTCTTGTAATCCACCATGGGCTGATGCCCACTTTCCGATAAATCGAAAATGCTCAACCGCTTAAAGCCCACTCCACAATTATAGCCTTGAAGGGTAGTGACAGCATCGGTTGGTTTTATTTCCTTGTATGTTGCCTCGCGATTGGAATAGACAACGATGCCGGTATCGTCGGGGCCCCTATGGTTGATTGCTTCGGTCATTGCGGCCAACTCGGTGATGTTGACCCCTTCGTTTTTCAGGTTGATAATACCGGTATATCCACACATAGGCTAATGGCTATTTTATATTGCGCTGTCCATCAGCGCTAAAAATGAAACTGCTTGACCGAAAAGGTGAGTTTCTGCGTACCAAGTTACACCCAAGTTCCGCGGCAAAAATAACGCTAATCTCACAATCCGCAAGGGCTGCTCTTTGAAATAAAAAGCCACTTTTGCGGCAGCACTCCAATGTCATGGATGTCAAATATTTCGTGTAAAAGGGAAACAATGAGCCTTTCTATTATCCCTGATTAGCCATTTCGTCATGCCTCAATGCCTCCCACCAGTTCGGACGTACCTGCCGTGCAGAGGTATTGGGCAGCTTGAGCATTTCCCGATGCTTGTTCTGAATTTGCGCTTTCAACCCCTCCACCCTTTCGCCCTCATACTGTGTGAATGTTATCCGAGAGCCCTTCTCCCCGTCGTAGTACTCCACTCCCAGAAAAGGGGCATAGGCAGTACGATGATTGGCGGTTAGCGCCAGAATGAAATCCCAGTCCACAAGCCTGTTCAGGCTCTCGTCGAACCGAAAGCCCTTGGCCACCACATCCCTTCGATGACCGAAGCTGTTGATGTCGATATGGTTCAGCTCCCAACATTGGGCCCACACAAAGCGTTCGCCAAAATATCCGATGGTCTCATTGCCGTCGTTGATAATCCTGGCTCCGGAATAACAGGCATCAAGCCCTCCGTACTCCATAAAGACAATCATGGTTCGCAGATAGCCGGGGTACCACGCATTGTCGGTATCCAGGTAAAAGATGTACTTCCCCCGCGCCCTTTCCAGTCCGTGGTTGCGGGCATGCGATACCCCCATGTGCTCCGTGGAGAAATAGCGTATCCGCCCATCGTTGTAGTTGTCGGCAATGAGCGATGCCAACCCGTCGGTGCTGCCATCGTCAACAATCAGCAGTTCCCAGTTGGTGTGATGCTGATTCAGCACGCCGGCAATGGGTTTATGGATGCAAAATGCCCTGTTGTATGCAGGCATAACGATGGACACCTCAATGGCATCAACCGAATCCCTGTGGGCTTCATAGAGCCCATCAATCCTTCCCAAGAACCTTCTTTCCCTGACCCTGTTCCACACCTTCCTCCGCTTGCTGGGCTTACGGTAGGGAACAAAGGGCAAGGCGTGCAGTATATCCTTGAGGAGATCCTTGCAAAGGTTAACAATCAGCATGAAAAAGGGGAACTATAAAAATCAATTGGCCACTCTTTTTAAATAGCCCTTGGGATTCCAGGTAATCAAAAAGGATTCCCTACCTCTGTCAATCTCAAACTTCGGGTTTCTCTCAATAAATGCTTCAATGGCTTCGTAGGGTCCCGGCTTAGGACCCACCTCTAACCCATGGTAGCAAATACTATCCTCCACTATGAAATAGTGGCCGGGCCTTACAAGGGATTCGTAGGTTTCCAATACATTCAGGGTGTTTTCATAGGTATGCGAACTATCCTCAATTATCATCACACTCTCATCCTCCCTAATCATACTCCTAACCTGCTCGAAGGACTTAACGGCATCACCTTGCAAAAATGTAATCCCGGGGTGATTTCTAACCACTTCAGGTACTCTGCTGTGATTAATATCCACCCCAATAACCCTTCCCTTCCCCATGTTGTCAAAAATATGTGCAAGTGCCAGGGTGCTGCCTCCGCTATGGTTGCCAATTTCAATTAGGACATCGGGTTTGGTTTCGAATATTATCTCCTGATAAATCCAAAAATCCACAGGGCATTTCAAAGCCTTAACCCCAAAATAGGAAGTCTGATTCATGATTCTGTCCTGCATTACTTGCAGTACTTTTTTCAAAGAAAAAACAAGGCTATTTTCTAAATAATCCATATTACAAACTTCGATTAAGGAATATGTAAACTTTTTAAAAATCCTTTTTAACTCTTATTTATACGTAGTTTATTATATGAAAATTATATTCCAAATTTATTCTATTTCCAATAAGTAGAAATAGAATCACGGAATTAGGGTTTTCACCTTAACCATCATTAAGGGTTGTGTCAACTTACATCCCAGCTAGCTTTGAATAGACAGTAAAAATGAAAAGCAGCAAGATTTAATTACTTGTATTACAACTCATTAATAACCGCATTCGCATTATGACCAGACAAATCAACTACTTCTTTATCTTTTAAACTGTTAAATTGCCAAAAACCCAACAAATCATTTTGTTTCATTGGATTGGGAATTACACCACTGGTACTATTGATTTCCTCAAAAGTTAAAGCCTTGCTCCAAATAATAACATCAGCTAATGTTGCATTTAAGGTTCTTTTTTCATATTTGAGGAAAATGATTTTTTCCCCTGACTTTGCCACATTTGTGAAGTTAAATAATCGTTTTGCTACTGACTTTCCATTAATAAATAGTTCTAAAGTATTAGTAGTCATATTCCTTACAGCAGTAATTCTAGTCCATTCGTTCAAAGGGAGTAATTCTTTTGGGTTCCAACGAAGAACTATCGGAACAGTACCATCGCCAAAAAACCATTGCCCCTCTGTCTCGTCTTTTATTCTTAAATTAAAATCGGTTTGCTCATTAGTCAATCGTTTATGAGCAATACTCGTCCATGCAGTAGGGTAATTATGCAATTTAATATACATATCAATGGTAAGATTACCAGCAAATTTATTGTTATCGTACGCTTCAATCTCGACATACTCATTATTAAACTCATAACCCATCAGTTCTCTCTTAATCTCTGTTTTACAACTAATTAAAACAAATGACAAAAGGCAAATACCTGCCAATGATAATTTGTGTGTTTTCATCTCAATGATATTTAAATGTTTATTTAAAAAGAATTAGCAAATATAAATAATACCATCTTCGACTATTTCTATTATTTAAAAAAATGATTGAAATCTGAAAATATTGATAATTCAGTAATCGTTCCTTTTAGTTTTGTCCCGTAAACATCCATGAAAATATCTCCAATAATTAAGTCACCATGTATTATAAAATAAGCATTACTGTTATTATTTTCTAATACCTCTACCATTGAATGCCAATGCTTATTATTATCATCCTTTGTTTGATAACTCAATCTAATCTTAAGGTTATTGCTATGTGCAATACTAACTTTTATTATTAAGAAATCTATTTTATTCTTTAATTCAAGCAGGTAAAGGCCATTACTATGAGCAATATTATTATTTTTATTTAAATCAATATTGATCTTTCCTCCTATACTATTGATATTTGGGATACCGATTTTTACTCTTTTCACCTTGTTGTTGTTATTTGAGACTTTTATAGCCTCGACATTATGATATCCTAGCCAAGGAAGTCTCCTAAAAATAAACTGGGGGTGAGATGGAACTTTATGTACCCATTCATCTTGTAAGCACAAAACATAAGTCAACGACCTGAACCAAGTTGAAAAGGCGTTACTATCTGAATTTTTGCACGAACATATCTCCAACCCAGTATGATATAATTTGTTTATTTTAATTTTCTCTTCCCCTTTCCATGCCTCCTTGTTCTCTGCAACCCCGCCATCATCATTCCATAGGTTTTGTAAAGCGATAGCTGCCTTATCAAAAACAAGACGGATGTCGGAAGATCTATAATCAGTGATTAAAGAGGCTTTGGCCAGAAGATCTATTGCATCATAATCCAAACAAGTTTGCCCAATTTCATTCCCTCTAGAAAACAGACCATCTTTACGCTGCAACTCAATACATGAATCAATTATTCTTTCTACAAATTTTAACGGTCGATTCCTATAAAAATAAAAAAATGTAAAATGAAAAGTAGCAGCCATGGCAGCCGAAAGACTTACTTCAAACGGACCAGCCCAAAGGCCAGTTGACGGGCTTTGATTCTCATCAATCCAATCTAACCCAGCATCAATTAGTGGTAAATACTCCTCACTTTTATGTCTTTCAACTTCGTGTACAAATTGGGCTAACCAAAACATTACCCGATTTGAATTCAGGTGAGGGTCTCTCCAGTTATAGGAATCAAATTCACTCCTTAAGCCCTCAACAGTTAAAATCTGTTCGGGAAAAATTCTTTTAGTAGGAGGTGGAGCACCCAACGCATCTAATGCATTTTGAACAAAACAAGTTGTTTCTCCGTCAAAATAAGACTCATCATGTTGTTTTGTAACAATACTGGCCGGATCAAACAAAGGGTCGCGGAAGCTACCATCGGGTAGACAACCACTCATTAAAAATTTTACTATATCAGATTTTTCTATTTCAGAAATTCTATTCAAAGCCCCAAAAAATTCGAGAGCATGAATTGCATAAGACGTACCCATCAATGTTGGTTTGTTTCCTTTTGAAAAAAGAAAGCCTCCTGAATTATTGTCCTTTAAACTTAAAATATAGTTAACTGCAGATTCGACAAATTCAAATTTCATAGTAATAATATGTTGATTTAATAGATGAAAGCATTAACTTATAGTAGGAATACTGAATGAAAGGCTACCTCTATCTTTTGATATCCTAGCAAGCAATTTAAGCAATTGTTCTTCCTCTACCTGATTATTCTTAACGTGGTTTTTCAGTTTTTTGAAAAACTCATCTAATGAATTATCCATATCCTTCTCTCTCAGTCCCACTTCATTATAAATCATTCTTAGGATTTCATAATGTTCTATCAATCGAGTCAGGTCCTTTCCTTCTTTCATTCTAACAGATTTTTCATCGAATCTGAAATAGTTGAGCGACTCGGCATTAAAATACAAATTTGAATGTTTCAAAAATTGAATCCAAACCGACCAATCTCCACAAACCTTGTAACTGATAACTTCTTCCCAATTTAATAGCTTTACGAGCTCTCTCCTGAATACCACAGCACTTGCATTTGGCAAACAATTCATTTTTCTCATAAATTCATTAATGAAATCTTTTCCACTCATAATAAAGTTATTGTGCCATAGTTTGCCGTCCAAACGATTTAAAATTCGCAAATGATTGTCAAAAACTACGCCATCTGTATTTACAAAGTTAGATTGACAGTATGCCAAATGAATGTTCGTTTTCTGCATAAGATTGGGTACCAAACGCTCTAAAAAAGTAACATCAGCAAAATCGTCACATTCTGCAATCCATATTATTTCGCCTCTAGCATTATCGATACCTTTCCGCCACTGTTTAAACACATTTCCACTGTTCTCATTATTTTGAATGACTTTTATTTGGTTGTTCCCTGTAGCAATTTCATTTATTATTTGAATACTATTATCAGTTGAAGCATCGTCCAAAATAATCAGTTCGAAATTTCGATATGTTTGCTTAAGAATACTGTCAAGCCTCAAACGGAGGAAAGGTGCTTTATTGTAATTAGGAGCGATTACACTAACCAAAGGCTCGGCATCTCTATTTATCAGAATTGAAACCTCATTATTTTGAGATGATTTATGTTGTTGACTTTGCAACTGATTATAATACTCCTTATGTAGTTTTCTCAACGACCTCACATGTCTTGAAGAAATATAATCAAGTAGTTCATCAGTAAATAATTTCGTATGGCTAACCATTGACCCAGCCAATTTGCGATAATCAAACGCAATATCTTTAATGTGATAAAATTTCCAATAATTTAAGGAATCAACGGCAGCCCAAAACTCCCAATCCTGATATCCAATCATTTGTTCTTGGTAGCCCCCAATTTGCTCCCATACCTCTCTTCGGAATGCAGCACAAGCATCAATTTTATTCTGAATAAATTGATGCGATTTTGAATGTAACTCCATCGTTCTTCTGTATTCTTGCTCTCCAAAGAACCATACATCTCCATATACTACACCGATTTCTGGGTCGGTTTCAAACATCTCGATGGCACTAAAAAAATATGTTGGTCTAATTTTATTGTCGGCATCAACAGGTAAAATGTATTTTCCTTTAGATCTCCTAATACCGTTGTTTCGAGCAGCGCCAAGACCTAAATTTTTTTGTTTTATCAACAGGGCTCCTTTTCTTTCTATTTTTTCAAGAACCAGTTTACAAGCCTCATCAGTAGAGCCATCATCCACTACTATGATTTCATATAATTCTTTTTGCTTTACCTGCATTATACTTTCAATAGTTTCTTCTACAAAGTCACCGTGATTGTAGCATGGAATAATAAAACTAAACAGAGGAATACTCTGCTTTTGTTTTTCATATACTTTAATATCAATCGATTCAATCCAAAAAGGTTCTTTAGTCAACTGAAACACAAGTCTTTGATTACCAACCAAGTGGGTACTACCAAGTTCAAATACAACTTTTTGGGTTATGGCATCCGTCTTCCTTTTCTGCGATTTCTGCTCATTGAACACAACGTCGTTCTTTGTCTGATAATACAATGAAATCTCATGATTTTTGTAATTAAACAGGCTAATTTCGTATCTAACAATTCTGCTAGGAGGATATTGAATACCTGGTATTTCAATGAATGAAGAATTACCCAAAGGGGTTACCCTAAGTCCACTCCTTAAAATTTTAGTTGGCAATTGTGTGATTTCAGCCGATATTTTATGAAAACGCTTTATCCCTTTGAATTTATTATTTGCTGTAAAAGTATATGTGCTTTCTGGGTGTCCCTTTATAAAAAATTCACGTGCCTGATAATTCGACTTTGTATAGACATGGAGTTGTTTTTCCATTGGAAGCGACTCTGCTACTTTAGTTTGTTCAATATTAATAGTATTTGCCCTTTTATGAACACGATTATTTACAAATCGAATTAAAGCAGGAACAGAATTCTTTTTAAGCCTTTCCTTTAATATACGATTTTCCTTATGACGACTAACAAGGTTAAAATAGACTGCTTGGGCTACATGCTTTAATCTAACATATTCATTATATAGCACAGTATTCATTTTATCATCACAATCTTTCCCTTCAATTGCCAGAGTATCAAATATTTTTTGTATTCTTTCACTATTTCTATTTAGTAACAATGCTAAACTATCATTATCTACTTCATTCAGATATACAAAATTGGCTTTGACAGAAGTGAGAATATTTGATAATAGAATCAGTCTAATATCTTTTCCGAAAATTTTATTAATCCGTAAACAATAGTCAACATCTTCGAGGCCAGAGTCCAACTCTTCACAAAAACCGTCTAAAAGAATAAAATCACTCTTTTTGCAACATAAGAAGCCGCCTGTAACCGCTGGTACAACTTTAGAATTGCCGTCCTGATTGTAGTCACTCCGTTTTGTCAAACAACTAATTTGCTTTAAAATGCCTTGTTCATCATAAGAAAATGACACTCCATTGTGTAATACTGTTTTTGCTTCTTTCTGGTCCGTAATAACTCCGCCAATGACTCCTATTGAAATATTCTCAAAAAACTCAAATACTTTTTTAAAGATTAAGTAATCGCATATTTTTATACCTGCATCAACAAAAAACAAATAGTCATACTTTGCATGAGTGGCGGCAACATTCTTATAATGTACTTCCGATTTATTTTCCAATCCCTTAACAATTTTCAAATTATTAACCCCAGAAATCTTTATGGTGGGATTATCATTAAATAAAGTATTATCTTTTACAATAACCTCCAGCCCCATAATTGTCCCAACACTCTGGAACAATTCATTCCATTCGCTAAAATTAAATGCATCATTAATGTTAAACAAGATTAGTGAAACTCCTTTTTGCTCCGTGGCAGCGACTCCTTCATATTTTATTTTCTCAAAAGATACCCTTTTATTCTTGTCATTATTTTTAACAATAACCTCGTTTTGAATTGGCAATACCTTTCGTCCCTCAACTTTACCGTAAAGAACATAATGAACTAATGGATTAATTCTTTTTATGGAAATGTCTCTATTTTGATTTAGGTAAGCTTGCGTGTTAAACAGCGGACTGGGGTTTCTTCCCTCGACTGCGCCCCTAAGCAAGTAGTGTTTGACAGGATCTTTTCCTGCCTTAGATACATCTGGATATTGCTGCAAGTACCATTTCTTGTCGAAAAAATCGGAATTAGCGATTATCTTTTTGTATTTAATTGCATGATATTCCCTTCTCAACTTTTCTTTCTGATTCGTGATAATAAACCAAAATATCTTTACAGGTACAAATGAATTTGAGAATAATAGTTTTACAATTTTTTTAGTGAATCTTAAAGGTTTTGTAATCCGCCAACTTAATGATTTGTGAAGGCTATTTATCTCTTTATTTTTAAGTTGGATTATTCTATTGAGGCTCTCAATGGTTTCTTTGTGCTGGCGATTATCAATACTCAAATCATGAATTCGCTTTTCCTTCCCCTTCAATTCATCATTTTTCTCTTTCAAAATTTCATCTTTTTTCTTTGTCAACTCTTTAAACAGGACCGTTTCCTTATTGCGCTCATTTAGAACATTGTTAGTTAACAATAACTTGCTATTTAGCTGTTCAATAATTCCCTTTTGTTCTTTTAGATCTCGATTATATAAAACCTGCTTCTCCACAAGTTCTTGAATCCTTTCATCTCTTTGAGAAATAGAATCTCTGAGTTTGAACTGACTCTCTTTAAAATTTTCAATTATATCATTCTTTATATAGAGCGTTTTAATTAATTCTTGTATTTTTAATTCCTGAGAGGTAATTCTTTCATTTTTTTTAGAGATGCTATCCTTTAGTTCATTTATCCTTTCATCAAGTAAAACTATTCTTTCATTTCTTTTTGCTATTACATCTTTTTGGTCTGCGATGCTTCTTTCTATGTTTGCAATCTTTTCATCTTTTTTAAAAAATAACTCTTTATTTTCTGAAAGTTTTGCTTCCAGTTTGTTAATCCTGTCATTTTTACCTATTATTATATCCCGCTGCTCAATTAACTTAATTTCTTGTACAGACAGTCTCTCATTTTTCTTAGTTATAACCTCTTGATGCTCCTTCACCCTCATCTCCAACGAAGAGATTCGTTCATTTTTCTTTAACAGGACATCCTGATGCTCCCTGAGCTTCGATTCAAGCGAAGCAAGGCGTTCGTTTTTCTTTAACAGGGCCTCCTGATGCTCCTTGAACTTCGACTCAAGCGAAGCAAGGCGTTCGTTTTTCTTTAACAGAACATCCTGATGCTCCTTGAGCTTCGACTCAAGCGAAGCAAGGCGTTCGTTTTTCTTTAACAGAACATCCTGATGCTCCTTGAGCTTCTTTTCAAGTGAAGAAATCCAAACATTTTTATTGACAATTAACTCTTTGTGTTCTAAAAGTCGTGATTCTTGCGTAGATATTGTTTCATTTTTCTTTAATAAGTCCCTTTTATGCGCTTCACACATTAAGGACAATTCATCAATTCTTTTCTTTAACTTTATATTATTAGCATTATAGTTGCTTAAATTTTCCTGAATCTTATCTTTAAGTATGGCTATATCGTCATTCTTTTTTTCGATACTATCAGTAAGTTTTTGAATTTGAACATCTTTTCTTTCTATCTCATCTTCTAACTTCTTTCCTCCTCTTTTCAATAGGAGTATTTCATTTTTAATATCATCTGTTTCCTGAATTGCCAATACCCTATTACCTAAAGCAGAAAAAAACTGTTGTATGGCTTTATCTTTCCCTGCGCACTCAACGAATTTTAAAAAATTTATATCGACCTCTTTGCCCACGCATAGCACTCCTAATCCATGGCTGTGAATAAATTCGAACGAAGGGTAATGGGTTCGAACCTCTTCGTAAAACTTCCACACACCAAACTCCCGCTCTCTTACGTTAACATCATGTAAAACAACAACTCCATTGTCGCTCATTTTAGGTAACCACGTTTCAAAATCATGTTTCACAGCATCGTAAGTATGGAGCCCATCTATGTGCAATAAATCAATACTCCTATCGCTGAAATATGGTATCGCCTCATCGAATTTCATCTTAAGGAGATTGGAAATGCTTGAAAAATGCCGTGAGTTAATTTTTTTAACCCTTTCAAAAACTTCTTTCCCATAAAAACCTGCCTGATTGTCACCTTCCCATATGTCTATTGCATAACACTTTGCGTTTATTTTTAGTTCATCTACTGCTTGACAAAAAGAGAAATAGGAGTTGCCCGAATGGGTTCCCAGCTCAACAAATATCTCCGGCCTTAATGATTCGATCAAATAGAAGGCAAATGGGATATGCTCAACCCATCCGTATGGCTTTTCTAAAAATAAAGGTGTGTTATAAAATGCTTTTCCTTTAATCTCCATGATGTAACTTTTAAATTATAAAAAAAATAAAAATACTAATTCTACTGCATTCTACAACTTACTGAAGAGAATGTAACTATTGTTTACTCTGCCGTATTTCAACTCTATTGATTCTATAATTGCCTGTATAATCTCCCGGATCGATACGTATTTCGCCCAAGAGATCATCCTCGGAAATTTCAATAATTATCTGATTTCTGCCTAAATGCAAAAGTTCTTTGACAGAATTATTCTCATTAAAATTTGGCTTATGGCGTGTTTTGAAAAATACCTGCAACTTGGTAACCTCTTCAACAACAATATCAACATAAATTTGAACTTCACTATCTTTTGCCAATGCCAAGTCAGTAAGGATTATTTGGGGGTCGTTGGAATGAGATATAAACCCGCAATCTTCACTGGGATTCTTTTCAAGATTTCTTAATTTAACTCCCTTCATACCGTTCTCAAACATACTATAAGTAACAATCAATGGATTTTTGTTATAGTCCTCCACCCTCTTCTTCCAGTGTTCGCCTCTTTTCTTTGTTAATTTCTTGAAAAAAACATCAGGAGTTATAACCTCAACCTCTTTTCTTTTTTCCCAAAAAACACCCGTCCAATCTATTTTTACGATCTGTTCATCAAGCCCGTAAACCAACCTGTAATCTTCAACTGCCTTTTTGCAGGCAGGTATAGCACCCCAATCGTCAATTATACAATACCCCCCAACCGATAGTTTAGGGTAGAGATGGATTAGCACATCAATGGTTGATTCGTACATATCGCCATCCAGGCGAAGGATTGAAAGTTTTTCTATGGGTGAGGTAGGCATTGTGTCTTTAAACCATCCTTTCAAAAACTTTACTTGATTATCCAAAAGATTATAATTTCGAAAGTAATTCTTAACCTCCTCCTCTGAGATTTTAAGCTCATTGTATGTATGCAGTTTATCTCCACTATCTTCAGGGTATGAGTCAGGATCAGGCTTGGGGAGTCCTTCAAACGAATCGGCCACCCATACAGTCCTGTCTGTAACGTTATGCGCTTTTAAAAGTGCTCTCATAAAGATACAGGTGCCTCCTCTCCACACGCCGGTTTCAATAAAATCACCGGGAATACCATTTTTTATCACCTCTTCAACACAATACTTCACATTATCCATCCTCTTAATGCCAATCATCGACTCTGCATCCAACGGCCAATCTCTCCCATCCATCCTTTTATCCAAGTCTTGCTCGATTAACTCACATTCATAAATATTATCGGTCAATTTTTTCAGAGGCTTATACTGCTTACGATTAATGCGGTTTAATCCAAGTAAAACGCCCTTGATTAAACTAATATACTCTTCCTTTAAACTCATCACTCTTATACTAAAAAACTTCTTAATCTTCCAATTCCAAAATATAGTCAGATTTATCAATCCTTAAAATGGGGCCCTGTCCTTCAAATTGCTTTTTAGGGTCATCAACAGTAATAATTAAAGCATCATGAATCCAGTGATGTTGTATGTGTTCCTCTTGGGTTCCCTCTGCAATGGCTATGGTTACGGGATATTTACCCTTAACTAGTAATGGGAACTTGAAATCCTTGCGAAAAACCACAACCTCTCCCTCCTTAAAAGTCCTTAATTTCAAATTATACATAAAATTATTCATATTGAAGATCCCGCTTCCCAGTTTGTTTTTTACTATTATCCCGATGGCCAAACTATCAATTTCTTTTTTCATACTCACTCTAATATAAAGACTAAGCCACTCCCCTCCCCTAAGCGTATCAACTACCTTACCCGTATCCTTAAAATATAATGCCACCTTTTCAATAACGGCTCCATGCTCTCCAAACGATTCAAATTGGGCGACATCAATCCATTTAATTTTGCTCATCTCCAACTGCACCGAGCCCCTCTCCGAGTCCTTGCTCATGGATTCTTCTGGTTTCACAACTGCCACTTCGCGTTTATCGCTCTTCTTTGATTGTGTTTCCAGTCCATATGTCATAAATCCCACATATTTCTTTACAATCTCACTGGAGGGTCCATACTCCTGTATCTTACCCTCGTTGAGCCAAAGGGTTTTGTTACAGAAATTTGTAATAGCACCGGTATCGTGTGAAACCAAAATAACCGTTTTCTTCTTCTCAATAATATCCCTCATCACCCGATAGCATTTCTGCTTGAAGCGTAGATCCCCCACCGCCAGCACCTCATCGAGTATAAGAATGTCGGGATCCACATGGCTTGCCACGGAGAAAGCCAGTCTCGAACGCATTCCGCTGGAGTAGGTTTTGAGCGATTGGCCGATGAAACGGCCAATATCGGCAAAGGCAATGATTTCATCCAGCCTTTCATCAATCATCTTTTTGGAAAAGCCAAGGATGGTGCCATAGAAGTATATATTCTCCAAACCCGTGAGCTCGGGGTTAAAACCCGAGCCCAACTCAAGCAAGGAGATGACCCTTCCGCTCACCTGGAAACTACCAGAGGAAGGGGTGAGAACACGCGAAAGGACTTTCAGCAGGGTTGACTTCCCGCTGCCATTCTGCCCCACAATCCCCAACGAATCGCCCTTTTCAACCTCAAAAGTTACATCGCGTAAAGCATAAAAATCCTCATGGTACTTCTTTCGCATGGGATGCAAGGCCTCCTTTAGCCTATCCTTTGGACTGTTATATAAGGGGTATATTTTTGTTAACGCGTTGACACTGATTGCCAGATTACTGTCCATTTTCAAGCTTTAACGAAATTTTCAAATTCTGTGGTAAAAAAACAAGTCAATTCAACTACAAAACATCAGCGTAGTGTGGTTTTAACTTCTGAAAGACAATGGCACCCACAACGAAAAAGAAAAGGGCAACACCCCAAAAATAGATGGTGAGGTTGACCTGTTCGAAAAACCATTTGCCATGGATAAAGGTCTCGCGATAGCCATTGGTAATGTAAAAAAACGGATTGAGGTCAACCAACAACCGCTTGGGGCCCGTTAATCCCTCGTGTGGCCATATTATGGGCGTCAGCCAAAAGAAAAGGGTGTTGAATACATCTATAGTTTGTTTGATATCCCTTACGAATACCATAAGCGCTGATGTGAGCCAGCCCAACCCAATGAGCAGCACCAAGGCGCACAGTAAGTAGTAGGGAATTTGAATCCAGTAGATAGTGGGGGAAAAGCCATACAACAACACGATGATTATTAAAACCACCAACAAAAACAGGTGGATAATGAGAACAGTGAAGAGTTTTATGAGAGGAATAATGCCAACCCTGAAATACATTTTCTTAATCAGAAACGAGTAGTCCACCAGCGACCCCGCAGCACTGCTCAGCCCATCCCTGATAAAAAACCAGGGTATCATGGCCGATACCAGCCAAGGCAGCAAAGCATACCCTGCCCTTTCGCCCGATCTCAACCCGATGGATACCACAAACCAAATGGTGAGAATGTATGCCAAAGGGTTTAGGAAAGCCCATACCATTCCCAGATAGGTTGAAAGGTACTTCTTCTGGAAATCGCGCGCCACCAGTTTACGGATTATATAGCGCTGCTGGTAAATAACCTTGTTAAAGTAGTAGAAGTTTTTTAAGTAACTCATTGAAACGACTGATAGTGAACCACTCTTGAAAGCTTCGCCCTGTCACTCCCAATGCAGGCGCAACAAGGCAAATGTAAAGTCAACCTTTTTCCACTCTGCCACAACCCAAAAAAACTACAGAAAGCAACTGTATATCAGTGAGAATAACGATTAAACTGACTTTTTCGTGTATCCACAGCAAACAAAATGCTTTCGACGTTTTGGAACATTGCTGCACTTAGGTTGAATTTTCCGTTTGAAAAGTACAAAATTAACATTTTATACCGAAATGGGATTCTTAGAAAACCTTTGTCAGGGCTACAGTTTAATTAGTACCTTTGATTGCCATAAT
>ENA-UOWE01000343-UOWE01000343.1-activated-sludge-metagenome-genome-assembly--contig:-NODE-343-length-68813-cov-43.220280_pt1 | contig 68813 bp, 59 predicted proteins | sample MGYA00249841_ERZ761562 | MGnify/ENA primary metagenome ERZ761562 (study PRJEB28883, sample SAMN05720200) | activated sludge metagenome | isolation source: Anaerobic digester | place: Japan...
GCGGCAGCCGGCGCCAACATCCTGTTGGCGGGTTCTTTCCTGTTCAAGGCCGCCAACATGCGCGACGCGATTGCCGGGATGCGCTGGCAGGTAGAGTCCGCGCGGGGCGCCGGCTCTTGAGACGCCATCCGGCCATGAACATTGTGATTCAGTGACGATCATGAAGTTTTACAAGGAAAACTCCGAAGCCAACCCCGAGCAACCACCGGCACCCACGCCGGGGCCGGCGCACGATCTGACGTTGATCCGCAATTTCAGCATCATTGCGCACATTGACCACGGCAAAACGACGCTCTCCGACCGGCTGTTGGAACTGACCGGCGCGGTGACCAAGCGCGAGCAGCGCGACCAGTTGCTGGACGACATGGACCTGGAACGCGAGCGTGGCATCACCATCAAGGCGCATCCGGTGACCATGAAATACATCGCGCGCGACGGTCGGGTGTATGAGTTCAATTTCATTGATACCCCGGGGCACGTGGATTTTTCTTATGAAGTCAGTCGCAGTTTGGCGGCGTGTGAAGGGGCGCTCTTGGTGGTGGACACCACGCAGGGGGTGGAGGCGCAAACGGTGGCGCACGCCTTCCTTGCGGCGGCGTCGCACATCAAGATTATCCCAGTGCTGAACAAAACCGACATGCCGGCGGCCGAATCGGAGGTGGTTGCGCGGCAGATTGAAGATATGTTCGCCATTCCCCGTGAAGAGTGTTTCCACATCAGCGCCAAAACCGGCGTGGGGGTGGCGGAGGTGTTGGAAGCGCTGGTGGAGCGCATCCCTCCGCCGGTATCCAAGTATCCGGGCGACTTGCGGGCCCTCGTTTTTGACTCGGAATACAACACGTTCCGTGGCGGCATTATTTATGTGCGCGTTTTTGATGGCGCCATCCGGCGCGGGGATCGCATCCGGCTGATGGGGTCCGGTAAAAATTACGAAGTGCAGGAGGTCGGCATCTTCAATCCACGTCCGCAGCCGGTGGATGTCCTGCAAGCGGGGCAGGTGGGCTATTTTCTCGCCAACATTAAAAACACCGCCGAAATCATGATTGGCGACACGGTGACCGGTGCCCGCACACCGACGGAACACCCGTTGCCGGGCTTCAAGGCCATGCACCCGATGGTTTTCACCGGGCTTTATCCGGTGGATGCGGATGACTACGAAAAGCTGAAGTTTTCACTCGAAAAGCTGGCCTTGAACGACAGCTCTTTCCACTATCAAACCGAGTCCAGCGTGGCGCTGGGTTTTGGGTTCCGTTGCGGGTTTTTGGGGCTTTTGCACATGGAAATCGTGCAGGAGCGCCTGCGCCGGGAATACGACTGCGACATCATCGCCACCTATCCGGGCGTGGTGTACCGCGTGCGCATGAATGACGGCGCGGTGCGCGAAGTGGACAACCCGGTATTCCTGCCGGATCCCACCGAGTTTGAGGCCATTGAAGAACCCATCGTCAAATTGTATCTGATTTGCCTCGGGGAACAAATTGGCGACATGATGAAGCTGGTGATGGACAAGCGCGGACTGATTGAGCGCACGGAAAGCCTCGATACCAAGCGCGTGATGTTGACGTGCATCATTCCCCTCAACGAAATCCTGATTGATTTCCACGACCGGCTGAAGAGTATTTCGCGCGGCTATGCCTCGATGGATTATGAGCCGGCCGGTTACCGTGAAGACGATTTGGTGAAGCTGGATATTCTGGTGCACGGAGAGCCGGTGGAGGCGTTTTCCTGCATTGTGCACCGCGACAAAGCCGAAGCGCGCGGGCGGCAGATTTGCGAGGTGCTGGTGGATTTGATCCCGCCGCAACAGTTTGCCATTGCGATCCAAGCCGCGCTGGGCGCCAAGATCATCGCGCGCACGACAGTGCGGCCTTACCGCAAGGACGTGACCGCCAAGTGCTACGGCGGCGACATCACGCGCAAGCGCAAGCTGCTGGAAAAGCAAAAAGAAGGCAAAAAGCGCATGAAGCAATTTGGCAAGGTGGGCATTCCGCAAGAGGCCTTTATTGCGGTGCTCAAGAGCAAGCAATAGGGGCGCTCATGAATTTTCTGGCCCGGCGGCGATGGAAAAAAAACGTGCAGCAGGCGCAGCATGTGGTGCGCCATGCGCTGAATATGCGCGAGGACATCGCCCCCGCGGAGCACGTGGCGGCGGCCCGCGCGGCGGATGGCCGGTTGGAGCAATGCTGGGCGGCGCGGGATTGGGCCGCAATGGAAGCCGCATGCGAAGAGGCGCTGGCCGCCGCGGAACAACTGCTGCCGCCGCATCCATTCCCAAAATGGCGCGAAAACGTGGAAGTGCTCGTGGTGGCCATTGCGTTGGCGATGGCCTGTCGCACTTATTTCATCCAGCCGTTCAAAATCCCCACGGGCTCCATGCAGCCCACGCTCAACGGGGTGACCGCCACGCCGCAGGATGGCCAGCGGTGGTACGACCGACTGCCGTTCAATCTGGTGGGGTTGGCCCTGTTTGGCGAGCGCTATGTGGAGGTTCGCGCGCGCAACTCCGGGCGGCTGGAATATGCTGGAATTGTGAACGACCAATTCACCTACCGCATCGGGTTGGAGCTGTACCCGTTGCGATTGGCCATGCTGCCCGACAGCGCCCAAGTGGATCCGGCGCGCAGCATGAAACTCCACGCGCAGCCGGGCGAACGCGTGGCCAAAGGCCAGCTGATCGCGTCCGGCCGCGTACGGCAGGGCGACCATATTTTTGTCAACAAGGTCAAATACAACTACCAGCGTCCGCGGCGCGGGGACATTGTGGTTTTTGACACCAACTATATACCGGGCAAAGAGCGGCTGGGCATTGTGCCCAACAGTTTTTACATCAAGCGATTGACGGGACTGCCCGGCGAAACCATTGCCATCCGCGGGCGGCACTTGGTGGCGGATGGCGTGGAGATTACCGCGCCGGAACCCTTCCAGCGGTTGGTGCAGGATCCGCAATATCACGGTTATGTCACGCGGCCCGGCGCGCTGCTCAACGCGGCGGAATCCGAGCTGCCGGTGGGCGAAAAGCAATTTTTGCCGTTTGGCGACAACACCTATTCCAGCTTGGACGGCCGGTATTTTGGCCCGGTGACAGAGCAGGCGTTAGTCGGGCCATCCTTCTTTGTGTATTGGCCACTGGGCGCGCATTGGGGCCCCACGCGCTGAAGCGTGTGTTTTTGGGCGTGCGGGGGGCTACTTTTTGAGCGCCAGAATCACCACGCCCAGCGCCACGCAGGCAATGCCTGACCATTCGCGCAGGCTGGGCCTCTCGCCCAAAAATACAAACGCAAACAAAGCCACCAGCACCACGCTGAACTTATCCACCGGCGCGACCTTGGAAGCCTCGCCGATTTGTAGCGCACGGAAATAGCACACCCACGACGCGCCGGTGGCCAGCGCGGAGAGCGTCAAAAAAAGCCATGTTTTGCCGGGCAGGTGCAGCGGGTTGCTCCATTTGCCCAACGCGGCCACGTAGGCCATCAGCACAAAGAAAATGATAAATGTCCGCACCAGGGTGGCCAGATCGGAATCCACTCCGCGGATGCCGATTTTGGCAAAGATGGCGGTGCCGGCGGCGAATACGGCCGAGAGCAGGGCCCAGAAAAACCAAGCGGGCATGGTCATGGCGGATTTACCTTTCATGTTGCGGGCGGGGGAACTTTGGCGTTGCGGCGCAGGCGTTGCCAAACGGTGGCGGGAGTGCCACGGCGGCCTTGCCAACGCAAGTCTTTTGGGCCGTTGGCGAGCGCGGTTTTGAGTTCGGCCACCAAGCGGGCGGCATCGGCCAGCGCGGGCATGGTAAACGTGCAATGGTAGGAGCCGGCGCGAATTTCTTCGCCGCCGAAGGGTAGCGGATCGGAGCCGGCCAACACGGCGCGGCCCGCCCGGCGCGCAGAACGGAAGGCTGCGGGCGCGGGCCAGCCAAATGGCCGCAGCGAGGAATCCACCAGCACCAGTTGCGTCGGCGAAAAAGTCTGCAGCAAGGCCTTCACGGTTTTGCCGCGCGCGAACAACCATTTGCCCGGTGCCCAGTTGAGTGCGGGGAGACCGCCGGCCGTCAAAATAGCGCGGGCGAGCTCCACGGCTGGCTGGCCGTCGGCATGGGGGGCATCGCTACCCAACGCGCACAGTTCGAGGCGCTCGGCCGTCACAAATTGACGGCCCGCAATAATCCAAAGCTCGCGGGCATCGGGGAGGTGGCGTACTTTGACGCCGCCATCCGGGTCCCACGCGATGATGCGCCAGCGGTCGCCGGGCAACTGGATTTCATCCTGAGCCAACGCTTGAAAAAAAGAGCATTCCGCCCGTTCGGCCAACGCGAGCACGCGCAGATCGGTGGGGGTGTGGCGGGGCATGTGATCGAGCGCGGCCACGAGCAGGCGCGGCACATCATAAAAAGGATAGATGTGCGCGTGGGCGTCCAGATGGATGCGGATGGTTCTCATGGGTTTTCAGCGGGCGGCAGAAGCGCCTCGATGGTCCAAGCGGGCAAAATAAAAAGAAAATCACGTCCGCGCAGGGTGGCATAGCGCGCGCCGTCGGGCGTGGCCTGTCGGCCCACGGTAAGCGTGGTGGCCAAGCCGCTTTGGCCGCGCTGCTGGACCGTCAACAACAGGAAGGGGTGAATGGCGTCCACGGCGTCGCCAGGCGCTTCGGTGGCGGGCACGATGCTTTCGGCGCGCAGCGGGGTCAACACCGCCAGCAACCGGTCCACCCAGGGGGTTGGGGGGCTCCATTGGCCGGTGGCGGCATCGCGCTCCACCGTGATGCCCTGCGTGGGCGTGGCGATGCGGATGCGCTCGATATCGTCCAACGGAACGGAGGCGATATCCAGCGAGTGATAGCGCAGCGGATCCAGCGGGCTGGTCAGTGGGGCGGCGGGGGTGGCACGGCTGATGGCGGATTCGCCTTCAATGGCCAGCCAGCAGGCCGTGGGATCGTCGGGGATTGGAGCCACATGAATTTCGAGGGGCGCGGCCTTGGGCGAGCGCGGCGTAATGCGGATCAAACGTGACCACGGCGGCAGATTGGTGGGGGCATCGGGCGCGGGATCCAAACGGACATCGGCCCACGAGCGCAGCAAGTCCTGAATCGCCATGGGATTGGCGGCCACGCGCAGCGGCGTGATGATTTGCCACGTGTCGGTTGCGTCTTGTTGCAGTTCGAGCGCGGCATCAGCGGTTTCCACGCGCAGGGTGGCGATGGTGTCGGCATCGAGTCCGGGCAGGCGGCGGTCGCGCAAATCTTCCGGATGAACGAGCAAACTTTGGCGCGCGTCGGCAGGGACGGCATAAATTGAATTTTCGCCCTGCAGGCGGGCATAGACCAGCGACGGGTCGTTGGGGAGAGGATCGCCCAGGGCGAGCATTTGCGAGCCATTGCCGGAATCAGTATTGAACACCACGGTCACGGCGCTCTGGCTATCGAGGCCGTAGGGAGCCAGATCGCTGACGGTGTCCTGCACAAACTGCACGATGCTGCAGGCCAGCATTTTTTCGATGATGGCGGTGACGAGCGGCGCCGCAGCGCGCGCCGTGAACGGCTGATAGATGCGCCAAGCGCCGGCTTCATCGCGCGCCAGTTGCACATAGCCGGCGGGGCCGCGAATATCCACCCGCACGATGTCGGCGGGCGCGCCGGCCAGCAGTGAGCGGTCGCGGAGGGCATCGGCGCTGGTGGGCAGCAAATCCAGCAGCGCCAGGTTCAGCCGGGCGAGGGCGGGTTGGTCGGCCTGGCGCACATAGATGCCATCGCCCAGCGGGGTTCGCCGGCCGATCAGGATGCGGTTGGTGACCACGCCGGACACCAGGGAAAGAGTGGCGCGTGGCGGTTCGAGGCCGAAGGGTGCAAAGGTTCCTTCCGGGCGCGGCGGCGGCAACAGAATATCGCCACGGGGCAGTTCTTGCAGTGCGCCGAGCAGACGTTCCAGCGCGATGGGGTCCGCGCGCGCTTCCAGTGGACGGACGAGCCGCCACTCACGTTCGGCGCGGCGGCACTCGATGGTGAGCTCGCCGGCCTCCAGCAGCAGGCGGTCCACGCGGGCGGGATCAAAGCGGAACGCGCGTCGTGCTTGTTCAAGGCGGGCGCTGGTGGTGTTTTCATCGCCATCCCACAGCAGGATCAGCGCGCCGAGAAACGTGGCCAGCAGCGCCAGAAAACCGGTCAGCCGAAAGTTCATGGTCAGCGCCTCCGCCGCCAGATGGCGAACAAGCCCACCAGCATCACCGCGCCGGGCAGCGCCACCACAGCCAGCCAAAACAGTTGGCGCAACTGGCGGGCATTCATGACCAGTTGCAGCTCCGGGAGGGCGGGGGCGGTAATGGCCATGGCGATATCGCGGTCCAGCAGCCAATTCACCGCGCCGAGGAAAAAGTCGGCATTCGCGCCGGTGAGGCCGCCGTTGCTGACAAAATCGGAATCGCCGAACACCACGAGGCGGGTGGGGCGGATTTGTACGTGAACGCCGGCCACCGGGCCGCGCTCGACAGCTACGGCCACGGGCACCGGGCCGGGGATATCCACTTGCGGATCAAAGTGCACGGCGGCATCGTCGAGATTGAATTCTGCCCAGCCGGCGGAGGAGCACAGCGCGAGGGGGGTCACGATTGGCTGATCGCCGCCGGCCTCGGGAGTGCGGGGGCGCACGGAGCGCGGAAGCACAAAAACGCTGGCCAAATCTTGCAGCGGCGCAGTGATGGCGTGCGGCGGGTATGAGGCCACATAAAGCTCGCGCCCGCTCAGGGTGTGCGCTTCATCCACCACAACATCGTCGCCGAGCGCGATGCCCCAATCGTGCAGCAAGGCTTCCAGGCCGGTGGACACGCGGGCATCCAGCAGCAGGAGCAGGCGGCCTTTGCGGGTGAGATAATCACGTAGCAGGGCCACTTCAAAGGGGGCAAGCTCGCGTTGTGGGCCGGCCACCACAAGCAGCGCGCAGCGCGCCGGCACCATTTTGGTTTGGCCGAGATCGAGCTGTTCAAGGTCGAGGTTTTGGTCGCGCAGCAGGGCGGCCAGCCGCGAATAGCCGCGGAGGCGATCAAAATCCACCGGCGCGTGCTCGCCATGGCCTTCGAGGAAACACACGACCGGGCGGGTGGCTTGCGTGAGCGCATGGATGGCGCCGCTAATGAGCGCCTCGCCGCGGAAGAGGCGGCGCGGATTTTCGGTGGTGTTGGCGGGGAGGACATATTCCACGAGGTCCGCGGCCGGGATGGCCAGATGGCGCCCGCCGGTGGCCAGCACCACGCATTCCTCGCCGGAGAGGTTGAACTGCCGCGCCAGCTCCTTGGTGCGCGCGCCGGCCAAATCGGGGTCCACGAACTCCACGTTGACGTTGCCGCTGGCGGCGGCATATTCCTGCAAGAGCAGCGCGAGCGGGCCATAGGCTTCGTGGCCGGGGCGCACCAGCACATGAAGCCGGATTTCGTTGGCGGTGGCTTCCAGCAGGCGGCGGCTGGCATCCGCGAGGCGCACCGAGTGCGCCGCGCGCCAATGCCAGCGCGCGTAGTGGCGCTGCGCCAGATAATTCACCATGGCGAAGATGGCCACGCTCAACAGCACGGCCAGCGCCACGTTGGCCCGCAGCACGATGCGCTGCAGGCGGCTGGCGGCGAGTGGGCTGGATGGCAGGAGACTCATGGCCGGTTAGCGCAGACGGCGCACCTCCAGCAGGCGGACGGCCGTGAACAACAGCAGCACGGTGGCGCTGGCATACCACAGAATCACGCGGGTATCCACGATGCCCACCGCGAAATCGGCCATGTGGCGCGGCGCGGCCAGTTGATGGGCCAACTGCCGGATTGCGGCCAACGGCGCATGCAGCGGCAGCAGGCCGCCGGTCAGCAGCAAACTCAATACGCCCAGGCACGCCATGGCGGCGATGGCCTGATGGCGGGTCAGCAGCGAGCAAAGCAAACCGATGGCCAGGAAGAGCGCGCCGACCAGCGCCGTGCCCAGATAGCCCGCTGCCACGGGGCCCCAATCCAGCGGCGGCAGGTGCGCGCCGCACCGCCGCAGTAGAACGGCGAATACCAGCGTGGGCAGCCACAGCGCGATGAACATCGTATAGGCCGCGGCAAACTTGGCCAGCACCACGGTGGTTTCGCCGATGGGCGCCACCAGCAGCGTGGGCAACGTCCCCATGCGCCGCTCTTCGGCAAACAGCCGCATGGTCAGCAGCGGGGTCACCAGCAGAATGGCCAGCCAGTAGCCGGTGGAGCCGAACAAATTGCCGGCCAAATCGCCCGCCAGCGGCCCCTGCGCGAGATTGGTGGCCAGCACCCACAAGCTAATGCCGGCAATCGCCAGAAATGTCGTACCGATCACATAGCCGATGCCGGTACGGAAATAGGCCGCCAGTTCGCGGAACCACAAAGTCCAAAACGCGCTCATCGGGCGCTCCTTCCGCGCGGATTTTGCACCCGCGGCGGCAGCGTCGTCAGGCGCAGAAACGCATCGGTGAACGAGCCGGTGGGCGTGGCGGCCGCCAATTGGGCGGGGGTGTCGTTGGCAGCAAGCCGCCCACCATTCAGCACGAGCACCCGCTGGCAGAGCTGCTCCGCCTCGGCAAGGACGTGGGTGGAAAAAAGAATTGTCCGGTGGCCGCATTGCTCGCGGAGCATTTCGTGAAAGCGCTGCGTTTGGCCGGCATCGAGGCCGGCCAACGGTTCATCCAGCAGGAGGATTTCCGGCTCGGTGAGCAGGCAATCCGCCATGCCCACGCGTTGGCGAAAGCCGCGCGAAAGCGTGCCAATCGGGCGGCGGGCCATCTCGCCCAAGCCGCAGGGTTCGAGAACTTGCCGTATGCGTTCCGCCAGCCGCTTGCCGCGCAAGCCTTTCAATCGGCCGCGAAACGCCAGATATTCCTGCACGCGCATTTCGGGATAGAGCGGCACATTTTCCGGCAGGAAGCCGATGCGCCGACGCACCTCCAGCCACTGGGTGGTGGGATCAAAACCGGCCACCCGCACCCGCCCGGTGGTCGGCACCAGCAGGCCGGTCAGAATCAGCAGGAGGGTGGTTTTGCCCGACGCGTTGGGGCCGAGAATGCCGGTCAGTTCGCCGCGCGGAACCTGGAACGACACGCCACCCAGCGCCTCGCAGCGCGGGAAGCGCCGCGTCAGACCGTCCACTTCGATTGCCAGTTCCGTTGCCGCCATGGGGAGATATTCCGCGCCCACTCTACCCGCCGCAAAAGGCTGAATCAATCCCATATCCCGGCGGCGGTTGCCGCGCGCGGCGCAGTTTTCCACAGTGTGGAAAATATATTTCCACAGTGTGGAAAACGGGTAGGATGCGCGGCATGAGGAGCAGGCTCCAAAGCGGCTGGCTGGCGTTGGCGCTGGCCGCGGTGGTGGCGGTGGCGCAGGAGTCGTCGCCGCCATTGACCTTGACGCTGGAGGACGCGATCGAGCAGGCGCTGGCGCACAACCGCGATTTGGTGCGTGGCGCACTGGATGTGCAGCGCAACCGCTTGGCGGTGGAGCAGGCGCGGGAAGCCACGCGTAATTTGCAGGTGACGCCGCTGGGTTCGGCCGGCGCGGGCGAAGACCGCGAACAATGGCGGGCGGGGGTGGGGGTGTCGGCAGTGGGGAACTACGGCACACGGGTGGGGGTGGCCGCCACGGCCAACCAGATTGCGGTGGATGGCGCGCCGACGCGTCGGCGCGCGGAAATCCAAACCACCATCGAACAGCCGTTGCTGCGCGATTTTGGCCCGCTGGTGCAGCAGGAGCCGGTGGTGCTGGCGAATGAAGCCCTGCTGGCGGCGCGGCGCGTGTGGGAGCGGGACCGATCGGCGTTGGTGGTGCAGGTGGTCGAGCTGTTTGAAACGCTCATTTATTTGCGGCACCAAGTGACCTGCGACGAAGAATTTGCCGAACGAATGAGCGGCCTGCGTCAATTGGCCGCGGCGCGCGCGGAGCAGGGCAAAGCCTCGCGGACGGATGTCCTGCGCATGGAGTGGCAAGAGGGCGAGGCGCAGTTGCGCTTGGAAACCGGTCGAGCGCAGTTGGCCATCCGTTTTCAGGAATTGGCCAATGTGCTGGGGTTGCCGTTGACGACTTCCTTCACGCTGGTGCCGCCGCCGTTGCTCGATTTGACCACGGGCGAAACCGATGAAGCACTGGCCGTGGCCTTGGCGGAACGTCCGGATTATGCGCAGGCGTTGCAGGATGTGGAAACCAGCAGCCGGCAGGAGCGGCTGGCGCGGCGACGCCTGCTGCCCAATTTGCGGCTGGCGGCCACGCAAACCACTTATGGCGAGGGCCCCGAATGGAGCGACGCCACCCGGCTCGATCAAGAGGATTGGTTTGTCGGCCTGACGGCGGATATGAATTTGAATCTGCGCGGCACGCGGCTGGATGTAGCGCGCGCGGGAGTGGATGTTGCGGTCCGCGAACACGTGGCGGAAATTGTCCGCAACCGGTTGGCCGTGGAAGTGCACGCGGCCTTGGCGGAATATCGGCGGTCGCGCGCGGCGCTGGCGTTGGCCGCGCGCAATCGCGAGCTGGCGGCCGATCGCGCGGAATTGGCGCGCACACTGTTCACCGCGGGCCGCGCGCCGGCGGACATGGTGTCCGACGCGGAAACGGATTCCAGTAGCGCCATGCTGCGCGAGCTGGCGGCGCGCCGCGAAGCAGCCGTGGCGGCCTATCGGCTGCTGCATGTGCTGGGCACCTTGGTGCCCGCGCCGAAAGAATTGTTGCGGCCAACATCACAAGGGACGGAGTCATGAAGAATGTTGCGGGATGGCGCGGGTGGTGCGGCGTGGCGTTGCTGTTGCTGGCGGGCTGCGGACGACCCGCGGCGCCGGCGCCGCGGGTGGCGGTAGTCACGCCGGGCGCGATTCGCATGACGGTTCCGTTTGCCGGCGAATTGGCGGCGCGGCGGGTGGAGATGATTACCGCCGGAATGCAGGGTTCGGCGGTATTGGCGGAGCTGGTTCCGGAGGGCACCAAGGTGGCCGCCGGCGAATTGCTGGCGCGATTTGACACCAGCCAATTTGCCCAGGATTTGGCCCGGCAGGAGCATGAGTTGATCCGCGCGCGGCAGGAATTAGACAGCCTGGCCAAGGCTGAATTGCCGCTGGAATTGCTCGATATGGAAACCCGCCAGCAAGATGGTTTGGCGGAGGTGGCGGCAGAGGAGCGCTTTCTGGAATCGGCGCGCGACTTGGCCGCGCGTGGCTTGATGTCGGCAGACGAAGTGGCGCGACAGGAGCAAAAAGTGGCGGGCTTGCGCCAGCGCAACGAGCAATGGGACACGCGGATTGCGCTGACGCGCGACCACGTGCACGCGGCGCGGCTGGCCAAGGCGCAAGCGGCGGTGGAAGCTGCCGAACGGCAGCGCGATTTTACCGCGCAGCAGGTGGCGCTGTGCGAGGTGCGCGCGCCGGTGGCCGGCATTGTGACGCTGGTGCCGTTGCCGATTGGTGGGGAGTATCGCCCGGCGCACGTTGGCGACACGCTGTTTCGCAATCAGGCGTTCATGTGCCTGCCGGACCCGGCCGAACACGTGCTGCGCGGCTATGTGGACGAAGCGGAATTGCCCTGGGTGCAGCCCGGCAACCGGGTGGAAGCCACGCCAGTGGCCTATCCGCATGCCCGCCTGACGGGGCGGGTAGAGATGGTAGGCGGCATGGCGCAAACACGACCAGGCGATCCTGCTTGGCGCAAGCGCTTCCCGGTGGATATCGCGTTGGATCCGCTGCCGGAGCCGATGCCTGTGGGCATTAGCGTGCGCGCGGATATCGTGGCCGGTGAGAATACCCATGCGCTGCTGCTGCCGCGAGAGGCAGTGGCCTGGCATCATCTGCAGGCGGTTGTGCGCCGGCCCAATGGCGATGAAATCCCTGTGCAGACCGGCTTGGCCGATGCTACCCATGTGGAGATTGTTGCCGGACTGGCAGCGGGCGGCGAGGTGCTGCTTCCTTGAAAGTGTTTTGGGCAGATATTTGGACGGGCCTGCGCACCGGCCCCGCGCGGGCCCTGTTGGCGCTGGTGAGCCTGGCGCTCGGCTTGTTTGCCATGACTATTCTGCTGGCGACGCTGGATGCCTTGCAGCGACAGGCGGATCGCTTGGTACAAGCATTCGGCGCCGGCGCTATTGTGTTGCGTCCGGAGGCTGGGCAAGCGCCGTGGGGGCGAGCCATGGTGGATTACTTCCGCGCGAATCTGGGCGCGGATGCGGCAGTATCCGGCGTGCGAACGCTGCCTCCGCCGGCGGGCGCGGATTTTGCGGTGGCCGCCGGCGATGACCAATTGGCGCGGGCGCGTGGGTGGCGCATCGTGGCCGGGCGCGCGCTGGACGGCTGGGATCTACGCCACGCAGCGCGGGTGGCGTTGGCGCCGGTCGGCTTGTGCCAACGCAAAAACTGGCGCGCGGGGGACATGATTTTGCTGGGCCACGAACCGTTCCGCTTGGTGGGGTGCTACGAAGCCGGCGGCGAGCCAGTTCCGGGGTTCGCCCCGGACACCGTATTTATTCCGGCGACGGTTGCCGCGTTGGGCGCCGGCCCGCGCGATGAACGCGGCGATATATCCGCGTTACTGTTGACTGCGGCCGGCACAACCGCGCCGGAAGATTTGCAACGCCGCGCGCGGGGCTTGTTGCGTGGTTTCGGGTTGGACGATAACGCCGTGGAATGGATCACACCAGACACCTTGCTGCGCGGGGTGCGTCGCTGGCAGCAGGCCGTGGGATGGGTGGCGGGTTCCGGCGCGGCGTTGGGGCTGCTGCTGGGCGCGGTGTCGCTGGCCGGAATGCTGCTGACCGGCGTGCGCGAGCGTGTGGCTGAAATCGGGCTGCGTCGCGCGCTCGGCGCACGTCCGCATGAAATCGCCCTGTTGTTTGTTGCGGAGGCGGCGGTACTGGGCCTGGGCGCGGCGTTGCTCGGTCTGCTGGGAGCGGGTGCGGTGCTGCTGGGGCAGGGGGCGCGCTTCCCGTTGCCGTTTCATTTCGGCGTGGGCGCATGGCTGATTCCGCTCGTGTTGGCCGGCGGGATCGTGATACTCTGCTCGTTGGGGCCGGCGTGGCAAGCCGCCCGCCTGCCGCCGGCGGAGGCATTGCGCAATGAATAAAAGAGAATGGCTGCTGCTGTTGGTGTTGCTGGCAACCAGCGCATGCGCGCGGGAAGGAGAGCTGGAGATGAGCAAAACGTGCATGGGTTCTTCTTTGGCAGGGGCGTGGTATGAGGCCAATCCGGAGCGCTTGCGCGCCGAGTTGCAGGGCTATCTGGATGCGGCGGAAGTGACGCCCGACCCGACTATTTTTGCAGTGATTGCGCCGCACGCAGGCTATGCGTATTCAGGGCCTTGCGCGGCGGTGGCCATCAAGGCGTTGGCCGCGCGAACCAACTTGTCGCGTGTGGTGGTGGTGGGGTTTGCTCACCGCGTCAGGCTGGCGGGCCGCGCCAGCGTGCCCTCGCAAGAAACGTGCTACCGCTCGCCATTGGGCGACACGCCGTTGGACACCGCCACCATCGCGGGCTTGCTGAAAAAGACCGTGTTCGTGGACAAGGCTGCCACCCGTGAAGGCGAAAATAGCGTGGAAATGATGCTCCCGCTGTTGCAGGTGGCGCTGACCGGCCGCGAGTGGCAACTGCTGCCGATCACTCTCGGCCAGCTTGATGAGCGCGGCTTGGCCGAGGTGGCCGACGCGCTCGCGCCGCTGCTGGATGGGCAAACGGGGTTTGTGTTCAGTTCTGACTTTACGCACTACGGCCCGAACTATGGCTATGTGCCGTTCCGCACCAATATCGCCGGCAACCTGCGCAAGCTGGATAGCGGCGCCGTGGAAAAAATCATGGCGGGCGATGCCGCCGGCTTTGCCGCTTACTGTCAGGAAACCGGCGCGACCATTTGCGGGCAGGACAGCATCGGCGTGCTGCTGCGGATGCTGCCGGATAATTTCACTGCGCGCGAGTTGTTTTACGACACCTCCGGGCGGCGCACCGGCGACTTTATGAATTCCGTCAGCTATGAGGCCATCGGGTTCTATGGCGAAGGCCCGACCATCCACCGACCCGCGCCGGCGGTAGCCGAATCTGCCGCGGCGGATCCTTTGTCCGCTGCCGACAAGCAGGCGTTGCTGGCCATGGCCCGACAGGCGATAGCCCGGACATTCGACGGCCAGCCGCCGGCGGATGCCAAGGCGCTGGGCGCGGAGCTGTCGCCGGCCATGAAGAAGAAGATGGGCGGTTTCGTCACGTTGACCATCGGCGGCGAATTGCGCGGGTGCATCGGGGAAATCTTTCCCCGGCGCGCGCTGGCCGATGTGGTGGTGGACCACGCCCAAGATGCCGCTTTCCACGACCCGCGCTTTCCGCCGCTGACTAAAAAAGAGTTTGCGCAGGTCAAAATCGAGATTAGCGCCTTGACCCCGCCCGAACCGGTGGCGTCATACCGCGACATCGTGATTGGCCGCCACGGGATGGTGCTGGAACTGCGCGGGCGTTCCGCCGTGTTTTTGCCCCAAGTGGCCCCGGAGCAGGGGTGGGACCTCGCCACCACGCTGACTCATCTGGCCTATAAGGCCGGGTTGCCCGGCAACGCTTGGCAGGACCCCAAGGCCACTTTTACGGTCTTTGAGGCGGTGGTTTTTCACGAATAAAAGGCTTTTGGACGTATTGATGATTGTTTGACAAAAGCGGCAGAAAATGCCTATTTTACGACTGGCGACTTGAAATCGGCCTATTTGTATGTAAGGTTTACGTTAGCGGATGTGGAGAACTGTGTGAGAAATGGGAAGGCGATTAAGAACGCGGTGCGTTCTTGGCGTTGACCTTAAAGAAAACTGGAGTATCCGTGAGCCGCCGGCAAATAGCTAAAAAATCGGGGATTCTGGGCGCGTTGCTTTGCGCCTTGCTGCCGTTGGGCGCGGGGGCCCAAAATACCGAAACCAAGCTCACCCCGCCGCTGTACATCGGCAACACCCAGCCGGTGCGGGATACTTTTGGCCGTGTGATGCGCGGCTCGCCGAACCATCGTGAAGGTCGTGCGCTGGTGGAAGTGCGCGTGGCAACCAACCGCATCGTGCGTCCGCCGTACAAGGATGGCAGCGCCCATCCTTACCATCCGTTGCTCAACGGCGCCGAGGGGGCGGGGGGCATCGGCCAGAATTGCGCCAACGACAACACAGGCTTGTTCTGCCTTGCGTTTCACAAGCGCCCGGCTCCCGGCACGGTGGTTTTCGCCCGCGTATTCAATGCGCCGACCGCGCAGGAGGCCACGTTCTACGCGGATTCTGAGCCAGTGGAAATTACTGCGCTGGATACCGCCGTCGTGGTGGAATTCGGCGCGCTAAAGCCGCTGGATGCCGACGATGACGACAACGACGGCCTGAACAATTCCTGGGAAAAATTGTTGGGCACCGATGACCGGTTGACCGCCGACTACGACGGCGACGGCATGAGCGACTTGCACGAAATGTTGGCGGGCACCGCGCCCGATGATCCGAACTCACGGCTGGCGTTCCACACCGTGCATCGCGAAAGAACGGCGCGCGTGGTGAAAGCGGGCGATCCGCCCGTGCGGCCCATCCATGTGTCGTGGCAATCCGTGCCGGGCAAGCGCTACCAACTGGAATATGTGGCGCAACTGGTGCCGGATCCAGTCACTGGCGAAGAACACGAAATCATCCCCATCGGCAACGTGATCACGGCCGGCGAAAACGAATACGAAATCGAAAAATGCGTGGACCTGCCGGATGACGCCGTGACCGGCACCTTCCGCATTCGCCTCGTGCGATAAACCGCGCACGCGGCTTGCCTCCGATTCTCCTCCGGCAGGAGTTTTGTGCTTCTGTGCCGGGGGACGCTTTGCTAGAACCCCATCCCGTGGATACCCCCGCCCAGATTCGTGTGTTGCCGGACACGGTGATCAACCAGATCGCCGCAGGTGAAGTGGTCGAACGTCCGGCATCCGTGCTCAAGGAGCTGGTAGAAAACTCGCTGGATGCCGGCGCGCGGCGCATCGAGGTGGATGTGGTGGATGGCGGTCGCCGTCTTGTCCGCGTGCGCGATGATGGCGCGGGCATGGACCGCGATAATGCCCTTCTGGCGCTGGAGCGCCATGCCACCAGCAAGCTGCGCGCGCTGCAGGATTTGGATCACATCGCCACGATGGGCTTCCGCGGCGAGGCCCTCGCCGCGATTGCCTCCGTGGCGCAGTTCACGCTGCTTACCAACCGCGCAGGCTCGGCCACCGGCACGGAGATTCTGGTATTCGGCGGGCGCATTCAAGAGGTGCGCGATGCCGGCGTGCCGCCGGGCACGGACATCGCCGTGCGCAATTTGTTTTTTAATGTGCCGGCGCGCCGCAAGTTTTTGCGCTCGGCGCCCACCGAGTTCACACACATCCGGCAGGCGTTCATCCACGAGGCGCTGGCGAATCCATCCGTGGAATTCATCTTGCGCGCGGACGATGCGGATGTGTACCGGCTGCCGGCAGGCACGCTGTTGGACCGCATCCGCGATTTGTATGGCGCGGAGATGGCCGCCCACCTGCGCCCGCTGAACTTCGGCAACGGCTCGGTGGAAATCAGCGGCTATGCCGGCGTGCCACCGTTTAGCCGGCTGGACCGCGAATGGCAGATTGTGTTCATCAATGAGCGTCCCACCAGTTCGCCAGTGGTTTCGTTTGCCATCCAGAGCGCCTACCGCGATGTGCTGGTGGGGGGGCGCTATGCGCCGCTGTTCATGCAGGTGCGCGTGCCGTCCGACGCGGTGGATGTCAATGTCCATCCCGCCAAAAAGGAAGTGCGCTTCCACCGCCCCACCGAAGTGCGCGACGTCATTATTGAGGCTATCCGCCTCGCGATTAGCGGTGGCGAAATGCCGAAAGGCAAACGGTCGGCCGCCGCGCCGCACCGTGCCGAACCTGTCGCGCCCGCGCCGGCGGCGGAACCACCGCCCGCGGTAGTCGCGCCAGCGGCTGTTTCGCCTGCAGCCCCGCCACCCGCGCCGGTAGTGCCGGCCCCGGTGGCGACCATCCAGCAACAATGGACGTGGGCATCCAGCCAACCCTCGGCCACGCCCGATGGTCTGCCCGCGCGTGTCACGCCATGGGCGGAGTATCGTTTGCTGGGCCGCGTGGCGGGGCTCTACATTGTGTTGGAAACACCGGATGGCTTGGTGCTGATGGATACCCGCTCGGCCCACGAGCGTGTGATTTATGAACGCCTGCTCCACGCCGTGGACCAAGGCCGCGCGCCCTCGCAGGGGCTCCTGCCGCCGGTGGCGGTTCCGCTGTCGCCCGCGCAAACCAATGCGTTGCGCAAGCATTTGGCCGCGCTCAAGCAAATGGGCTTCGGCGTGGCGGAGTTCGGCGCGGAAACTTTCATGGTGGATGCGCTGCCGGTGTGGGTGGCGCACGCGGCGCCGGGGCCGCTGCTGTCGGACATTGCCGATGGTCTGATGCAAGGCGGCCGCGCGACGGCCAAAGACTGGGTGCTGCCGCTGATTGCCGAAACGGCCAGCCGGCAGGCCGTCAGCCTGCAACGCGAATTGAACGAAGCCGAGTTGAATGCGCTCATCCGCGATTTGGCCGGCACGGAAATGCCCTATACTTCGCCGCGCGGCAAACCGACGGTCATCCTGTTGAGCCACCGCGAGCTCAACCGCAAATTCGGCCGCGAGTAGGCGCGGTTCAGAACAACAAGCCGGCCGCCAGCCACAGCACCATGCCAGTGGTTGCCGCCACTTTTTGCAGCAGCACAATCAAGCCGGCCAATACCGCGCCATTGGCGATGCGTACCGCGCCGTCCGCTTTTTTGAGCCGGTGTTGTTCATAGAAAAATACCGGCAAAAAGCAGCCCAGCAGCATCCCGATGAGATTGCCGATGATCGGAACCACCAGGCCGCCGACCACCGCGCCGCTCACACTGCCCAGCAGCGCCAGCCAGCCAGCGGCGCGCGAACCGCCGCGCCGCTGCACGCCCCAGCGCACGGCAAACCATTCGCCGGTGTCCACCGCCACGCACACCACCAGCATTCCGAGCAGCGTCGGCCAGCCGGGAAACTCGGCAGAACCGGTCAACAGCGCGGCCACGATTCCGGCCGCCAGCACCAACCACGTGCCGGAGATGGAGAACATCGCCAACAGCAGGCCCGTTGCGCACAGGAGCGCGCACACGGCCCACGCCAGAAAAACTCCCGCCGCCGCCAACCCGTGGAGCAGGGTTGCGGTCATGTCTACTCCTTGACCCCGCCCGCGGTCAGGCCGCTGACCAGCAATTTTTGGCAGACCAGAAACAGCAGCGTAATGGGAAGGCCGGCCAGCACCGCCGTGGCGGCAAAGTCGCCCCAGCGGTAGTTCTGCTCATAGAGAAAACTATTGGCGCCGACCGCCAGTGTCCATTGATCCGTGCGCTGCAACACCACGCTCGCCAGTGGATATTCCCCTAGTAGGCCGATGAACGCCAAAATGAACACCACCGCAAAAATCGGCAGCGAAGTCGGCAGCATGATGCGCAAAAAAATCTGCCACGGCGATGCGCCATCCATCGCCGCCGATTCTTCCAAGGCCACCGGCAATGAATCGAAGTAGCCCTTGATCATCCAGATGTGCGTGGCGATGCCGCCGAGATAGGCGAGGATCAGGCCGGGGTGGGTGTCGAGCCCGAGCGCCGGCACCCACCGGCCGAGGCCTTCCAAGATGGAATAAATGGCAATTAGCGCCAGCACCATCGGGAACATTTGCAGAATGAGCAGGCCGCCGAGCAAGCCGTCGCGCCCGCGAAACCGCATCCGGGCAAACGCATAGGCGCACGTGGCCGAAAGCATCAGAATCAGGAACGCGCTTACCGCGGCCACCTTGATGGAGTTCCAGAACCAGCGCAGCACCGGCACGGTGGCCGCGGCCCAGGTGCCGTCGGGTTGCAACACAGGCAAGCCCAGCACCATCCGCCAGTGTTCCCAACTGAACGTATCCGCCGAGGGCAGAATGCCGCCGGTGGCGAAGTTGCCCGCGCGCAGCGAAATCGAAACCACCATCAGCAGCGGCACCAGCATCAGCGCAATGAATCCCAGCAGCGCCGCGTGCGCCCAGAACAGCCGCCAGCGTTGTCCCTTGTTCATGCGCGGCCTCCTCCCGCCGCGGCGCGCGGCCGGCTGGCGCGCAGTTGCAGCCACGCCAGCAGCGCCACCACTACAAACAGCAGCGTGGCCACGGCGGACGCGAAACCAAACCGCGCCGACGAATCCTTGAACGCCATGCGGAACGTGTACGACACCAGCAAATCCGTGGTGCCGGCCACGGTGGCCGAGCCCACGATGTCCGGCTTGCCGCCGGTCAGCAGATAGATCAGCGTGAAGTTGTTGAAGTTGAACGCAAAACTGGCAATCAGCAGTGGAAACAGCGGCGGGAAAATTTGCGGCAGCGTGATGCGGCTGAAGTTGGTCCACGGTCCGGCGCCGTCCATGGCCGTGGCTTCGTACATCTCGTCCGGAATGGCCTGCAACATTCCGGAGGCAATAATCATCATGTAGGGATAGCCCAGCCAGGTGTTGACAATCAGGATCATCAGCCGCGCCAGCCACGGATTGGTAAACCACTTGGGTGCAATGCCCCACAAGGCTTGAAGCACATGGTTGATCTCGCCGTAGCCCTCGTTAAATAAGCCCTTGAACACCAGAATTGGGATGAACGCGGGAATGGCGTAGGGCAGGATGAGCAGCGTGCGATAAATGTGGCGGCCACGCAGCGCGGGCCATTGCAGCAGGCTGGCCAGCACCACGCCCAGGAGAAACGTGATGACCACGGAGAGCAGCGCAAACGCAATGTTCCACCCGAAAATCTGGAGGAATGGCGCACGGATGGCCGGGTCGCGGAAAATCTGCCGGAAGTTTTCCGGACCAATCCACACCCGCCAGCCGGGGCCGACGGCTTCGCCAGTGGTCGCATCCACATAGTTGCCGCGGGCCGCATCGGGGCGCAGGGTTTGACCGCTGGCTACGTTCACCAGCGCCTCGCCATCCTCACGCCAGAGTGGCACGCGGTAGCCCAGCGCGCGCAGGCTGACCAGCCGCAACGGCACCGCTTTCCCCGGCGCGGAAAAGCGCGCGTGGTTCAGCCACGGCCGTGCGGCAATCACCTCGCGAATGCCCACTGCGGGCGCGGTGGGCGGCAGGATGTTCAAGGCCAGCGTCACCGGTTGACCGGCCGCGGCTTCCGCCGGCGTGAAGGGGCGGGAGATCAGCAGGTTGCGACCGATTTCGCCGTTGCCCATGGGTACCACAATCTGGTAGCTGCCGGGCTCGGCAGCCGGATGCAGACGGAAGTTATAACGCGCGGGATCCGGTGTGTGCCAGTCCTGCGCGAACCACGCGCGGACCTGTTCCTGCCGCAGCAAATGCTCACCGCTAAAATTGGTGAAGGCGATATACACCGTGTACACTAGCGGCATCAGTACAAAGATGGCGAACGTGGCCAGCCCCGGCAGCAGGTAGCGCGCCGCGTGGGTGCGCCGCGAATTATAAATCCACGCCGCGCCGAGGCCCGCCGCCACAAACACCATGCCAAGCCATGCCGCACCGGCCAACGCCATTTGTACGGCCAGCCAACCGATTCCTGCCACCACGGTCAGCCACAGTACCCGTGCCAACCCGCGAAACATCATGGCGCCCCCCGGCGCATCCGTTGCGCGGCGTTGTCCAGCGCCTCCTGCGGCGTGGCCCGTCCGGCGGTAATGGTGGCCAGCGCCGATTCCATGGAACTCCAGAAAACGCCCATCTGCGGAATGTTCGGCATCAGCAGGCCCACCTCGATATTGCGCATTGAGCCGGCCAAGCGCGGATCATGAGCTTGGGCTTCGTAGGCCGCCATCAAGGCCGGCACGCCCAGCGGCACATGCCGGTCCATGGCGGCGAGACCTTGCGGCGTGATGAGGTAATGCTCCAAAAACTCCTGCGCCAAATCCAGATTAGGGCTGGTGCGGTTGAACACCGCGCCCACCACGCCGACAAACGGCCGCGCCGGATGCCCATTCACGCCGGGAATGGTCGTCACGCCAAAATCAATGCCGCTCTTTTTCAGGTTTTCCCAAGCGAACGGACCGGAAATGAACATGGCCAGTTTGCCCTGGTTCATCTGCGCCTCGGCGATGGAGTAGGAGAGGCTGCCCGGCAGCACCTTGGCGCGGATGAGGTCCGTCACCGCCGTCATGGCCGCCACCGCCGCCGGGTGGTTCACCCCGATGTCCGCAAGGTCATACGAACCATCCGGCCGCTGGCCGAAAATATAACCGCCATCCGCCGCCAGCAGCCCGAACGAAAAATAGGCGTTGTTGTAGTCCCACATGATGGGCGCTGCGCCGCGCGCCTGCAGGCGCGGCGCCAGCTTCGCGCAGTCGGCCAAGTTGGTGGGAATCTCGTCCTCACCAATCAGCGCACGATTATAGATCAGCCCCGGCGACTCCATGGCCAGCGGATAGCCCCACAGTCGCCCGCGGTGGGTGAAGGCCTCCCACGCCTTGGGAAAAATCCGCGCTTGAAATGCAGGGTCCGGATCCACCGGCAGCAGCAGCCCGCTATCCGCCCATTCGCCCACGCGGTCATGTGCCCAGATCATGATGTCCGGCCCTTTGCCGCTTTTGGCCGCGTGGAAAAACTTGTCGGTGGCGCCCTCCGGATGCTCGACCACCACAGGGATGCCGGTGTTTTGCTCAAAAATCCGGCCGATTTCCGCGATACCCTCGTAGCCCTTGTCGCCGTTGATCCATACCAGCAACTGCTGCGGCTCCCATGCCGGCGCGCTTAGCGGCAGCGCACTCAGCGCCAAGCACCATAGGATGGGGCGAAGCCACGTCATGGCGCACACCATACCCGCCCGCGGAAACTCCGCGCAACGGAAAACCATGTCGCCGGGCCGACTCGCCGGCCCGGTGCGCGTCACGCCGTCGGCGCAGCCGCCTTGCGGCTTTTGCCCTTGAGCCAGATAAGCCCGCCCACGGCAACCACCAGCAGCGGAATGCCCACCAAAGGGCGATAGGTCAGCCACGCAATGGCAATCCACACCAGCGACCACGCGCCACCCAGGACAAGGCTCACCAAGGTGATCCCCGCGCCCACAATTGTTCCCAGCGGTGGAATCACTTTGGCCAGCGCTTCCAAGATGCCGAAAATGCCGCGCAAACCGCCGCACACCAGCACCACGCCAAGCAAACGGAACAGCCAGGTGAAGATACGGTTTTCGGATTGCGCGTGCGCAAACATTTCTTCAGCGCTGACCATGCCGACTTCCAGGCGCGAAACGGTGCGCCCATTTTTCGCCACATACTTTACGAAGGTGTCGCCCTGAACCCGGCCAATCAACGACACCTCTTTGGGAGGCACTTTGCTGAACGTGACGCGCACATCGCCGATGGCCGGCGTGGCGGGCTCAAGGCCGAAATATACCGTTGAGCCATCCGTGTGCACCCACTGCGCTGGCGGCACAGTCTCTTCGTCATCGGCATTATCAGCCGCGGGGGCGTGGGGGTTCTTGGCGATGGTGGCCGTCCACGCCGCCGTTTGCTCAGCCGTTGGCTGAACCTGCGCACTCTCCGCGCCGGTGATGGACTCCACAAAAAAGTCCGGCAGGACATACGCGCCGAAAGTCACCGTGTCGGCATACTGGGTTTGCTCGTCAAACCGGAGCCATGTCCAATTTTTACCCTGATAGGCCGGATCGTGAAACTCCAGCGAGTCCTCCGGATCGGAACACCACTTTTTCTTATAGGTATAGGTGGTGATTTTTTCCTGGCCGCCGCCCATTTTGTCGCGGGTTTCCGTCTTGGACTCCTCGACCCACTGGTAGTATTCCACCTCGCGGGCCAGTGCGATGGCGTTTTCGCTCACGCCAAAAGCGGAATCACTCAGTACATCGGCGGTATTGGCCTTGGCCGCGGCATGGATCAATTTGCCTTCCAGTTCGGGGGCCCGGGTATCCACGCTGGCCACGGACACCACGGCGCCTTCCGCTTCCGTCAACGCCCGCTTCGTTTTCACAAAGTTGCCCTCGTTCCAGAACAGCAGCACGGTGCCGACAACAAAAGCAATCAAGCCAAAGACAATTCCCTTCAAAGAGTTGCTCAATCGCGAACCGTAGGTCGTCGTGGTTTTTTCCTGATAGGCCATGGCATCCTTTCTACACTTGGCGTATTGTTCCGGCGCGTTCTGCCCGCTCGGGCCAAATCGCGCATGGCCGAATTTTATGCGCTTTCAGCCGGGAATACGCAAGCCCATCCCGGCTCCCGGCCGCGCCACCCGCGGGGTGGAGGGGCGGGGGTGGGGGGGGGCGACGAAAAAAATCGCCCCATCTATTGACATACATACAACCTTTCTGGCATATTGTATAATTGCGTCCAAAATTACCCTAGAAGCGAAACCCTTGCCCTTATATGTCCAGTAAGAAAAAGAAAACGTCCACGTCTGCCAAGCCGAAAGCCAAAAAGTCCGCTAAACCCGCCGTCAAGCCGGCCGGCAAACCCGTAGCCAAGCCGGCCAAGAAGCCTGCCGCCAAGGTTGCCAAGCCTGTCAAGACGGCGGCCAAACCGGTCAAAACCGCCAAGCCCGCACCCAAACCGGCCAAGTCGGCCAAACTGGCAGCCAAAACCGCCAAGGCTGCCAAGCCCGCGGCCAAACCGGTTTCGAAAACCCAACCAACCAAGAAGTCAGGCGCGAAGCCTGCCGTAGTCGCCAAGGGCGCCAAAATTCCGGCGCCTGCCCAAGCAAGCAAGCCGGTCAAGGGTGCACCACGCGGCAAAGCCGCCCAAGGTGCGCCACCGGTCGCTGCGCCGACGCCCGCCGCCGTGCTGTCCGGCAAGAATGCCCCGGACTATATGCTGCAAATCATTAGCTACGCCCGCGAGCGTGGAAACAAAATTTCCAGCGATGAACTTCACGAGATTCTGCCCCCCGAAATCATCGGCGTGGAAGAGATTGAGCGCATCGAAGAAAAACTGCGCAGTTTGAACATCGAAATTTCCCGCGATGGTGGCGATCTCGAAGGGGCCATCCAAGCCGACAAGGCCACCCCCGCCACGCGCGCCGACAGCTCGGTCATTGATGACCCCGTGCGCATGTACCTCAAACAAATGGGGCAGGTACCGCTGCTCACCCGTGAGCAGGAAGTCGAAATCTCCAAACGCATCGAAGAAGCCGAACAGCACGCCAAGCGCCTGCTGCACCGGTTCGGCTTTGCCACCAAGGCCTATTTCGACATGGTGGACCGCCTCCAGACCTCCCGCGAACGCTTCGACCGCGTGATCGCCGACAGGCCGGAAGGCGACAAAGGAGCCAAGCCGGAAACCGAAAAACGCGAAATTGGCCGCGACAAATATTTCGGGCTGATTATTCCCAAACTGACCAAGAGCGTACCGCAAACCCAGGCCGTGGTGCGGGAACGGTTCCGGGCGCTTTCCGCCAGCCGCCTGACCATCGCCGAGCAGGAGCGCCGCAAAAAATTGTTCGTCCAAGCGCGCGAGCGCCTGGCCAATATGCTCAACGAGTTCTACTTCAAGCAGAAGGCCGTGGAAGATTTCGTGGTCTACGCCGATGAGCTGGCCCGCTCCTTCGAAACCCTCTGCAAGCAAATCCGCGATGCCGAAAAAAGCAGAAGCCCGGCCAAGAAACAGCATTTGCGCGCCCACAAGAAAGCCCTGCGCGAGCTGGAAGAAGAACAATGCCTCTGCGTGGAAGAATTCCTGCAGCAGCACGCCGAGCTGAAGGATTGGCTGCGCAAGGGCCTGCGCGCCAAGTCCGAGATGGTCGAAGCCAACCTGCGCCTGGTGATTTCCATCGCCAAGAAGTACACGAACCGCGGGCTCTCGTTCCTCGATCTGATCCAGGAAGGCAACATGGGCCTGATGAAAGCCGTCGAAAAATTCGAATATCAACGCGGCTACAAGTTCAGCACCTACGCCACCTGGTGGATCCGGCAGGCCATCACTCGCTCCATCGCCGATCAGGCCCGCACCATCCGCATCCCCGTGCACATGATCGAGACCATCAACAAACTCATGCGCATCTCCAAGCAACTGGTGCAAACCTATGGCCGCGAGCCCACCCCCGAAGAAATCGCCGAGGAAATGAACCTGCCGGTGGATCGCGTTCGCGCGGTCATGAAAATGTCCCAGCAGCCCATCTCCCTGCAAAGCCCCGTCGGCGATAGCGACGACACCCACTACGGCGACTTCATCGAGGACAAAACCGCGGAAAATCCCAGCGAAATGACCGCCTACAGCCTCCTCAAGGAGCGCCTCTCCGATGTCCTCGGCACCTTGACCCCGCGCGAACAGGAAGTATTGACGTTGCGTTTTGGCCTGGGAGATGGTTATTCTCGCACGTTGGAAGAGGTCGGCAAGAAGTTCAAGGTCACCCGCGAACGCATTCGCCAGATCGAAGCCAAGGCCCTGCGGAAAATGCGGCACCCCACCCGCATTCGCAAATTGGAAGGCTTTTTAGAAAACGATTGAAAAAACGACCAGAAGCCCTGCCCGACAACCCGGGACCCTGTCCCGCAAAGGAGACCCCATGAGCACAACCATCAAGCAGATTGTCAAGCGCGACGGCAATGTTGTCGCTTACGACCGGGATCGAATCGCCACCGCCATCTTCAAGGCCGCCACCGCCGTCGGCGGCAGCGATCGCGCCGAAGCCGAAAAACTCGCCATGCAAGTCGAGCAGCAGTTGGAAGCCAACTTCAGCGGCGGCACCCCCTCCGTGGAGGAAATCCAGGATATCGTCGAAGAAGTCCTGATCAAAAACGGCCACGCCAAAACGGCCCGCGCCTACATCCTCTACCGTCACAACCGCGCCATGGAACGCACCCAGCGCGCCTACAAGTTCGAAGCCACCGACAACATCCCCTACAAGAAAATCTACGAAGTTCTCCGCTGGAACATGGACCACGGTTGCGAAACCGTAGATGGCCTCAACGACATCATCGCCCGCGGCAAGCTCCCCGAACTCATCGCCGCCTGCGAAGAACGCTACGACAAGGAAGTCCGCGCCGGCGCCGAGAAACTCATCGAGCGCCTCCCGGAAGTCCGCGTCATGTTCATTGCCGGCCCCAGCTCATCCAGCAAAACCACCACCACCATCAAGGTCAGCGAAAAACTCGCCGAAGCCGGCCATGAATTCCTGGCCCTGAACGTGGACCATTATTTCTTCAACCTCGAGCAGCACCCCAAGGACGAGTTCGGCGACTACGACTACGAAACCCCGCAGGCTCTCGACCTGAAGTTGATTGATGAACACGTCGCTGCGCTCCTCGCCGGCAAAAGCATCAAGACTCCGCACTACGATTTCAAAACCGGCCAGCGCACCCTGAATGTCTACGACATGCAGCTCGCCCCCAATCAGATTCTGCTGATTGACTCCCTCCACGGGCTCTATCGCGACATGACCCAAAGCACCCCGGACACGAAAAAGTTCAAGCTCTACATCGAGACCCTCGGCCAAGTCCGCAACCGCGAAGGCATGTTCATGCGCTGGGCCGACAACCGCCTGTTGCGCCGCATGATCCGCGATAGTTGGCACCGCAACTTGCAGCCCGAGCAAACCCTCACCCACTGGCACTACGTGCGCCGCAGCGAACTGCGCAACATCATCCCCTTCATCGGCACCGTGGACTACCTCGTCAACAGCGCCATGCCCTTTGAACTGCCGATCCTCAAGGCCCGGCTCTTCAAGTATTTCCCGCCCGCCATTGAGAAATTCAAAAACGAGCCCAAGCGCCAGGACGCCTACGTCCGCGCCAAGCGCGTCTATGAAACCCTCAAGGACCTCACCCCGGTCGAGGACGACAGCCCCGTGCCGAAAACCTCGCTCCTGCGCGAATTCATCGGCGGCAGCACCTACAAATACTAATCCCCGCCCGCGGCCATCCCGCCGCGTTCGCGTGTTTTCCACGCTGTGGAAAATTAATTTCCACAGCGTGGAACTTTTGCCGCCGATTTGCCGCTTCGCTCGCTACGGCTCGCTTGCTCGCCCGGCTGCGCCGGTCGCTATAGAGCTCGCGTTCGCCCATCGCCCTGCGGGCTCGGGCTCGGCACTCGCCTATTTTCCACAGTGTGGAAAAACCTTCGCAAAGTTGTTCCATTGTGTGGAAAAATCACGCAAACTTTTTCCATTGCGTGGAAAAAATCCGCCGCCCAAACCCGAATTTTTCCACACCGTGGAAAACTTTTTTCCACACTATGGAAAACTCGCCCATGCGGGGTAACCATTTTTCCACACTGTGGAAAATCTTTTCGGCTGCGCCCAACTTTCGTGCCTGCAAAGCAGCGGTGGAATTGGGCTGAGATCAGATGGTCGGGAACCCGATGCCCTGAAGATATTTGAAGGTCGGGTCGTAGTATTCCGCGGCGCGAGTTGGGTCGGACGGGTCACCTTCGGGGACTACGATCACCATGCCTTGCCGAGCGCGGGTCAATAGGACGCGGTACGCATTTTCGAGGTATTTCTGCCGCTCCGGTTGCTTCACCCGATTCCAGCGTTTGCCGACAAATGAAAAATGCCGCCACTGCTCGCCAGTCAACCGCAAATCACCATCCCACGTAACACAAATCCAATCCAACTCAAGGCCCTGAATGTCAAACTCGGTGGCGACATCTTCCAGATAGTAGGAGGAGCGGATGTCGTCCTTGCCTGCCAAAAACCAATGGATGGGATTCATCGGTGCTTTCACATGGATGCACTGTGGTCGCAGGCGCTCGGCGCTGGAAGAGGCCACCAAGCCATACCGCTCGCTGCCCCGTGCCTGTTGCCGCAGCCACTCTTTGGCGCGGTGAATGTTGCGGGTGAGGACAATCGGATAGTTTGCGCTGATCTTTTGCAAGGTGGCCCGGGCCTCTGCAGGATGTACATCCAGAATTTCTTTGACCAGTTGTGACACATGCTCCGCTCGGTAGGAGCGCATAGATACGCTCAGGTGCAGGTCATCGTGGTAGGTCACATGGTCTCGTTGCGCAATTTCCTTCAAGACCCGCTGCGCATCATATTCTTTATCCGTCAGTCGCTTGGAAATATGAATGTGCCAATTTCGAAAACGACGATTGAGCGCGTCTATCCATTCTGCGATGCCGGCTTCACCCGTGTTGATCTCTTGGCCGCCACCCACCAGGCAAATCACCACTCCCCAGTCTGGGTGGCGGTCCACGCAAGAAATCAAAAATTCCGGTTCTGACTGGTCAAAATCCCCGTGGCCCTTCTTTTGCCTCATGAATTTGCAGGTTTGTTGCTTATTCCACGCGCGTTGAGCTTCGTCGAAAAGCGCCACATGATCGGCCGGCGGCAGCGGATTGCTCACACAATCATCGCGATAGTGATGCACGTTTTGCACGAAGGCGCGAACCCGGCTGTGGGCGACGCCTTTGGTGAGCATTTGGCCTTGCGCTTTAGCCCGGCAAATTTGATCCCGGGCCAGGGCCTCTTGCAACACCTTGACCAACGGGTCGTTGCCGGAAAGAAATACGCTGTATAGTTGATCCGCAGCGTCGAGGTGTTTGGTGGCAATATTGAGCCCCACCAAGGTTTTGCCCGCGCCGGGAACCCCCGTCACAAAACAAATGGCCTTGTGTCCTTTGGCCTTGGCGTTGGCAATAATGCCGGAAATGGCCTGGGTGGTTTCGCGCAAATTGATCGCACCGGCATCGCTCCGCGAGATTTCCGCCACTTGGTGTCCCCGATATAGCGCTATGGCGGCCTCAATAATGGTGGGCGTCGGCCAGTAGCGGCCTTGCGCCCAAGTTGCCGTCTCAAGCGGGGTATCCTGAACTTCACGCAGGGTCAGCGTAAGCAAGTCGTGCAGCGTCTCGGCATTGCATTTGACAGGAACAAAAACTTTATCGTTGTGCACACCTGATTTGAGCTGCAGCGGCTGAGATTTGGCCGCCGTGGCCACCAAAATCGGAATAATGGGGGCGTTGTGGGAAGTCTCGTGAAAGTTTTTCAAATCTAGCGCATAATCCCACACCTGATCCATGGCATGAGCGGAGTATTCGGTTTCGCCGACCTTGAATTCCAACACGAACAAACAAGCACCAATCAGCAGTACAACATCAATGCGCGCCCCCATGCGCGGGATGGAATATTCAAACAGAATCTGGCCCGAAAAGCCTTGCAGGGTAGCCTTGAGAATAGCGATTTGTTCGCGCCAGGCGTTGCGCTGCGTCACCAAGATTTCAAACTCGGAGTTCTCAGCCAGTATCCCGATAAGGTGAGTGGTGTCCGTCTGGAGAAACTGCTCAATGCGATCGGAATAATAATACCGATTCATGGTGCCACTCTAAATGGACACTCAAGATCCGACCAGGAAATAAATGCCGACCTGTCCGGCGCGGGTGGCCGGCAGGGGTGACAGTCGTTTCTCTTGGCAGAGGGAATTAGGTGGTGAGGTGGCGGAGGACGTAGGGGAGGATGCCGCCGGCGGTGTAGTAGGCCACTTCGATGGGGGCATCAATGCGGTTCTGCGCGCGGAAGCGAATTTCGCTGCCGTCGGTTTTAACCGCGGTGACTTCGTGCCAACCGCGCGGCGCCAAGGGGCCTTCGGCGCGAATGGCGTACGTTTCGGTACCGTCGAGGCCGAGGTCTTCCGCGGTTTGGCCAGTCGGAAATTCCAGTGGCAGGATGCCCATTTCCACAAGGTTGGAGCGGTGGATGCGCTCAAAGCTTTCGGCGATGACTGCGCGTACGCCCAGCAGGAGGGGGCCCTTGGCGGCCCAATCGCGCGAGCTGCCGGCGCCATACTGCTGGCCGGCCAATACGATGAGCGGCGTGCCGGTTTGCTGGTAGGCCATGGCGGCATCAAAGATGCTCATTTCGTCGCCGGCGGGCAGGAGGCGGGTCCAGCCGCCTTCGCGGCAGACGAGCCGGTTGCGCAACCGCACGTTGGCGAAGGTGCCGCGCATCATGACTTCGTGATTACCGCGGCGCGAACCGTAGGAGTTGAAATCCTTGGGGGCAATGCCGCGTTCCAGCAGGTAGCGTGCGGCGGGGGAGTCTTTGGCGATGCTGCCGGCGGGGGAAATGTGGTCGGTGGTGATGAAGTCGCCAAAGTAGCCGAGCACGCGCGCGCCGGAAAGATCGGGGTTGGGCGGGGGGGCGTCGAGGAACGGGGGCTCGCGGATATAGGTGGAGTCGGGCTGCCAGTCGAAGACGGGCTTGCGGTCCACGGCGATGGAGTTCCATTCGGGCGTGTATTGGTTCACGTCCTGATAGGTTGCGGCATAGAGCGCGGGATCGTTGGCGGTGGCGAGAAGCGCATCAATTTCGGCGGCGGTGGGCCAGATGTCCCGCAGAAACACGGGCTGGCCGTCGGCGCCAGTGCCGAGGGGTTCTTCATCGAGGTTGATGTCCACTCGGCCGGCGAGGCCAAAGGCCATGACCAGCGGCGGGGAGCAGAGGTAGTTGGCTTTGCATTGCGGATGCACGCGGCCTTCAAAGTTGCGGTTGCCGGAGAGTACGGCGGCGACAACGAGGTCTTGGTCGCGCACGGCTTGGGCGATATCGTCGCGCAGGGGGCCGCTATTGCCGATGCAGGTGCCGCAGCCGTAGGCGGCAACGCCGAAGCCGAGCTTTTCCATTTCGGGCAGGAGGCCGGAGGATTTCAAATAGGCGGTGACCACGCGCGAACCGGGAATGAGCGAGGTCTTGACGTGTGGCGGCACGCGCAGGCCGCGCGCGACGGCTTTTTTGGCCAGCAGTCCGGCGGCGAGCATCAGCACGGGGTTGGAGGTGTTGGTGCAGGAGGTGATGGAGGCGATGGCCACGGAACCGTGGCGCAGCTCATCGCCACCGGCGAGGAGGGCGGCGGCTTGCTGCCGCTCGGCGGGCACGCCGAAGCCGCCCTTTTCCGGCGCGGCACCCAGCGCGGCGAGGAAGCGCCTTTTGATTTCGCCGATAGGTTGGAAATCGTGCGGGCGTTTCGGGCCGGCGATGGCGGAGACAACGGTGCCGAGGTCCAGTTCGATCACGCGCGAATACGCCGGCTCGGGGGAGTCTGGCTCCTGGAACAGGCCTTGGCGACGGGCATATTCCTCGACCAGTTCGCAATGCGCGGCGGGGCGGCCGGTCATGCGCAGGTAGGCGATGGTTTCGGCGTTCATGGGGAAGAACCCGGTGGTGGCGCCATATTCGGGGGCCATGTTCGAGAGCACGGCGCGGTCGGAGAGCGAGAGGCTCGCGCAGCCGGGGCCGAAGTATTCCACAAACTGGCCCACGACATTATGTTGACGGAGCAGTTGGGTGATGGTCAGCGCGAGATCGGTGGCGGTGACGCCGGGGCGTAGCGCGCCGCTCAAGCGCACGCCGGTCACCACCGGGGTCAGCAGGGCGATGGGTTGGCCGAGCATGGCGGCTTCGGCTTCGATGCCGCCCACGCCCCAGCCCAGTACGCCGAGGCCGTTGACCATGGGCGTGTGGGAGTCGGTGCCGACGAGAGAGTCGGGATAGGCCAGCCAGGTGCCATCGGCTTGTTCGGCCACGTGGATGCCATCGGCCAGAAATTCCAGATTCACCTGATGGCAGATGCCGACGCCGGGGGGCACGATGCGCAGTTTTTTGAACGCTTGCTGGCCCCACTTCAAAAATTCGTAGCGTTCGCGGTTGCGGCTGAATTCGATTTCGATGTTCTGGTTGAGCGCATCGGGCATGGCCCAGCAATCAATCTGCACGGAGTGGTCCACGACCAAATCCACGGGGACGAGGGGTTCGATGATGCCCGGGTCGCCGCCGTTGCGCACCACGGCGCTGCGGAGGCTGGCGAGGTCCACCACACAGGGCACGCCGGTGAGGTCTTGCAGCAGGACGCGCGCGGGGAGATAGGGGATTTCTTCCTGCGCGGCGGTCTGGCCCGGCCGCCAGCGCGCCAGCGCTTCCACCTGCCGCCAGTTGTAGGCGGGGTGGCCCTGATTGCGCACGGCGGATTCCAAGAGAATGCGCACGATATAGGGCAACTCGGCGAGGGAGGAACCGCGCAGTTCGGTCAGCGCGGCCAGGCTGTGGTAGGCCACGGTCCGGCCGTTGTGGGTGAACGTCTTCAAGGTGGCGATGGGTTGGGACATCTGGCTTTCCTCCGTAAACATGTGTCCGCCAAAATATCGTGTGTGAGCGGCGGGGGCAACCCCATTTGCCATGGCAAAAAAAAACCGCCTTGCGGCGGGGGTGTCCGGGATTTGGTGGAGGGTAGGAGGTTCGAACTCCCGACCTCCTGAATGCCATTCAGGCGCTCTACCAACTGAGCTAACCCCCCAAATCCTCAGACGATGACAGGCTTGTACCACGCGCCGGGGGTGGAGTCAACCCACCCGGGCAAAAAACTTTTGCGGCGAGGTGTTGACATTGCCGGAGGCTTTGCGTACGGTGTCGGCCTGTTTTGTGGAACAGGGGGGGATAGGCCCCCTCCAGAAACGAGGATTCAGATGGAAGCGTATGCAGTGATTGAGACCGGTGGCAAGCAGTACCGGGTCCAGAAAGACGATGTGTTGTCCGTGGAACTGCTGGCGGATGCCAAGGTTGGCCAGCAGATCGAGCTGGGCCGCGTGCTGGCGTTCAACGATGGCAGCGGACTCAAGATTGGCGCCCCGGAAGTGGCCGGCGTGAAGGTGGCCGCGGAAGTGGTGGAAGAATACCGCGCGGCGAAGGTCGTGGCGTTCAAGAAGAAGCGCCGCAAGGGCTATCACCGCAAAGTGGGGCACCGCCAGAGCCTGAACAAAGTCAAGATTGCATCCATCGCATAGGGAAGGAGGCCGGAAATGGCACATAAAAAGGGACAAGGCAGCAGCCGCAACGGGCGTGACAGCCACGGCCAGCGGCGCGGAATCAAGCGCTTTGGCGGCCAGACCGTCACCGCCGGCAGCGTGCTGGTGCGGCAGTGCGGCACCAAGAAGACCCCCGGACTGAACGTGGGCATGGGCAAGGACTACACCCTGTTTGCGCTGGTGGATGGCGTGGTGTCATTCGACCGCGGCGGCAAGCGGGTCAACGTGCAAAAACTGGCCCAAGCCTAAGACGCGTTGCGCGCCGGATTGACGCAAGGGGCGGCCCGCAAGGCGCCGCCCTTTTGCTTTGGGGCATTATGAAAACTCTGACGTTTGTGGATCGCGTGCGCATTCAAGTTTTCGCCGGCAATGGCGGGAACGGGGTGGCGTTGTTCCGCCGCGAAAAATTCATTCCGCACGGCGGGCCGGATGGCGGAGATGGCGGCAACGGCGGCAGCGTATTTTTGCGGGCCTCGAAGGATGAGGCCTCGCTGTTGGATTTGCACTTTGCGCCGCTGGTGCGCGCGGAGCATGGCGAGCATGGGCGGGGCAAGCAGCAATATGGTCGCAACGGACAGGATAAAATCGTGCCCGTGCCCTTGGGCACCGCAGTGTTCGATGCCGAAACCGAGGAACTGGTCGGCGAAGTGCTGCAAGATGGCGACCTGCTGAAAGTGGCCCAAGGCGGCAAGGGCGGGTGGGGCAACATCCATTTCAAAACCAGCACGCATCAGGCGCCAACGGAATTCACCGAAGGCACACCCGGCGAAATCCGTACGCTGCGGCTGGTGATGAAGACCGTGGCGGAGGTCGGCCTGGTGGGCTATCCCAATGCGGGCAAATCCACGCTGTTGACGCAGTTGAGCGCCGCGCGGCCCAAGGTGGCGGCCTATCCGTTCACCACGCTGCATCCGCAGGTGGGCATTTTGAAGTTCGATGCCACCCACGCCATCCGCGTGGCTGATGTGCCCGGCCTGATCAAAGGCGCGCATCAGGGCGTGGGGCTCGGTCATGATTTTTTGCGGCACATCGAGCGTACCGCATTTCTGTTGTTCGTGATTGACATGGCCGGCGTAGATGGCCGCGATCCGACGGCGGACTTCCGCAGTCTGCGCGAGGAACTCAAACTGTATAATCCGGAGCTGGCCGCCCGGCCCTATTTGGTATTGGCCAATAAAATGGATGAGCCGGCCGCGCAAAAAAATCTGGCCGCCTTCAAGCGCAAGACAAAGGAAAAACCGTTGCCCATGTCCGCCGAGTTGGGCGAGGGGGTGCCGGAGCTCAAGGCGCGGCTGTTTGCCCAATTCTTTCCCGGCGAAACCATCTTGGATATCTAGACCGCTGCTTTCCGCTTGCTTTCCCGCCGCCGTTCACGCAGGGTGGCGCGCCTATGGAAACCAACCCGCCCCCCTCTGATTCCTTCAACGAGTTCGGCTATCGCAAAAAACGTCCCGCCCGCGCGGCTGATGATGCTCCGCGGGGCCCGCGCCCCTTCCGCAAGCCTTATCGTGCTGGCCGCGATGACGCGCCGCCCGTCGCAGAAGGCGAAGGCCAAGATTTCCGCCGGCCGTATCGGCCGCCGTATCGAGACCAAGACCGCCCGCCACGGCCCTATCCGCGCCGCGACGAGCGTGGCGCACATGCGCCGGGCGGCTTCCGCAAGCCGTACCGCCCGCGCCATGATGATGGCCAACCGCCGCGCGATGGCGCGGGGCAGGATTTTCGCCGTCCGCGCCGCGAGGATGATCGTCCGCGCGGGCCGGGGGGCTATCGCAAACCCTATCGGCCCCGCACCACGGAGCCGGGCGATCAGGAGTCGTCGGCGGGGTACCGTCCGCGGCGCCCGGGTGGCGGGCATTTTCGCAAGCCGTATGGCGGGCCGCGTTCAGACGGACCGGGCGGCTCCTCCGGGCCGCGCGGCGGCTACGGCAGACCCTATGGCCGGCCCGCAGCGGGCGAGGGCCAAGAGCGCGGTTTTCGCAAACCCTACTCTCCGCGCCCGGGCGGCTATAAAAAGCCCTATGGCCCACCACGCGGTGAGGGCGCGGGCGGTTATCGCAAGCCTTATGGCCCACCGCGCAGCGAAGGGGAAGGCGGCTACAAGAAGCCATACGGGCCGCCACGCGGCTCGCGCCCCGGCGGCGGTTTTCGTAAACCTTATGGCCCGCCGCGCGGTGAAGGTGAGGGCGGTTATCGCAAACCTTATGGACCGTCGCGCGGCCCGCGCCCCGGCGGTGGTTTTCGTAAGCCATACGAACGCGGTCCCGGTGGGCCGCGTAAACCTTATTCCGGCCCACGCAAGCCGTATGGCGATGGCCAACGGCCCACGTGGCGCAAGAACGAAGGCGCAGACGATGCGCCACCGCAGGCCTGAACCGCATCTGGCGGCGATAACCTGTCCATGAAACCGATTGACCGCACCGCGGGCGGCGTTTAGAGTAGCCCGGTTTTTGTCACTGAACTTGTAGGGAGAGAATGGCGATGGCGAAAAAAGAAGAACAGCAAACCGCAAACGGCGTTTCGGCCAAGAGCGCGTTGATTTTTGAGATGGATAATATTGCTCTCGGCGCACGCCGGATTCGTTACGAGGTGTTGGCGGGCATCCTGAAAGAGGAAAAAATCGGACTGTCGCCCGTGCAGTTCTCGCGCTATTGCCTGCACCCGGCGCCGTCGGTTTATATGGAGTCGTTTCTGGAAACGATGAAATACAAGTCGGCCACGCCGGAGCAAGTGGTGGACCGGCTGACCAACGAGACGGTTTCCCATCTGATGCAAAAATCCACCACCATCAACCCGGGGTTGATCAAGTGGATTGAAGCCGCCCAGGCACGCGGCGCGGCTGTTGCCTGCATTTCCATGCTGCCGCAAGCGGCGGCGGAAGGCGTAGCCGCCCATCTGCACTTCGAACGCTGGGGCATCAAGGTGTTTTCCGCCACGCCCACGGACAAGGGATTCCCGCACGCCAAGAACTGGCTGCAAATGGCCAAGGCCATCGCCCGCCATCCGCGGCGCTGTCTCGCCATCGTGAGCAGCATGACCGTGGCCAAAACCGCGCTGGCGGCCATGATGAACATTGTGGTCGTGCCCGACGAATTCACGGAATACCAGGATTTCTGCGGCGCGAATCTGGTGTGTGCGGACCTGAAAGATGTGAATCCCGATGAGTACTTCGAGCAAACCAAGTTCTAAACGCGCCGCCGCCCGCGCCCAAAAGTCCCGCTCATCTGTCCGCCGAGCCTCAGCCAAGGCTTCGCCCCGTGCATTGGCGCGTGGCGCGGACCAAATGGCGCGGCTGCTGAAAATCATGGCCCGCCTGCGGCGGCCCGGCGATGGCTGTCCGTGGGACCTCGAACAGACCATTGAGAGCATCAAGCCGAACCTGATTGAAGAAGCCTACGAGGCGCTCGACGCCATGGAAAGTGGCAACCGCGTTGATCTAGCCGAAGAACTGGGCGACTTGCTGCTGCAGATTATTTTCCAGGCGCAGATTGCCGCTGAAGAGGGCACCTTCAACTTTGCGGATGTGGCGCAGGGTATTTCTGACAAGCTGGTCCGGCGACACCCCCATATATTTGGCGATGTCAAAGTGCGCGACTCCAAGGATGTTTTGCGCAACTGGGATGCCATCAAGAAAACCGAAAAGAAGGTGCGCAAGTCCGCGTTGGATGGCGTGCCCAAGCATGTGCCGCCGCTCCACCGTGCCTATCAACTGCAACGGCGCGCGGCGCGGGTCAACTTTGATTGGCCCGATATTGCTGATGTCTTCAAAAAGCTGGACGAGGAAGTCCGCGAGTTGAAAACCGCCGTCAACCGCAAACAGCGGCAGGGCATCATTGAAGAATTGGGCGACCTGCTCTTTTCCGTGGTCAATGTGGCCCGCTTCATGAAGGTGGACCCGGCCTATGCGCTGGAGCGCACCAACGCCAAGTTTGTGCGCCGCTTCGAAGTCGTGGAAAAGGAAATTACCGCTTCCGGCCGCAAGCTGAAGGATTGCACCCTTGCTGAAATGGATGCCATCTGGAACCGCGTACGCGCGGCCGACAAGCGCGCGTAAAACCGGCTGGCTGGCACTGGGGCTGGCCGGACTGCTGGCCATGGCCGCACCCGCCGCGGAACCGCCGCTGGCGCGGTTGGCGATCTGGTGTGAATTCATGCCCTATGCCGAAGTCGCGCGCGAGCTGCCGACTTTGGCCGAATATGATTGTGATCTGATTCTCCACGTGGAGCGCGAAAGTTTCGCCGACCCAGATTTTGCGCCGCTGGTGCGCGCGGCGGCGCAAGCCGGGGTGCGGGTGGATGCCTGGCTGCTGCTGCCCTATGACGAGCACCTGTATGTGGGGCAGGCGAGTTTGGCCGCCACGCGAGATCTGGCCCGGCAAGCCGTGGAGTATTTTACTCAAGAAAAACTCGCGGTGCGCGCTTTTGTGTTTGATTGCGAGCCGTCACCGCTGTTGGGGCGCGAATTGTTCGCCGCGGTGCGGGCAAAGAGTCCGCGCCAGTTGGCAGGCGTGCTGCGCGCCCAGTTGAATCCCACTCAATTTTTGCGAGACGTGGCTGAGCTCAATGAGTTGATTGCCGGGTTGCACGCCAGCGGTTACGCCGTGGATGGCGCGGCCAACCGCGCGTTTCTCGATGCGCAGGCGCGCGGTAACGTGGCGTTGGAGGATGCGCTCAACGCGCCGGTGAGCGGCGTGACATGGGACGCGCTGAGCTTCATTACCTACCGCTACCGGGTTAGCCAGGAAAGTTATGTGGCGATGCTGAACCGCTACGTCACTCTGGCCCGGCGGCTGTATGGCGTGCGAGCGGCGGTGGATGTGGGATTGATCGGCGACTACACCGCCATTCCGCAAAACGCGGAGCGGGCGGCATTGTTCGGCGGCGGCGCAGATTTTTATGCGTATTTGCGCGGCATGCGCGATACGCGCGATCTCGAACAGGCGGTGGGCGTGGTGCTGGGGTGCGGCGTGCGGCGTGTGAATCTCTACGCGCTCGACGGCGCGGCGACTTCCGTGGCCGGCACGGAATCCTGGCTGCGCGCGGCGCGGCAGGCGCGACCCCGGGGCGCGTGGGCGCGCTGGACCCCACTGGGTTCCCTGCAATATGGCGCGCTCGGCGCGCTGACTGAAAAAATGTTCCGGTGGACCACCGGCGGCACAGGAAAAGCGTATGAAAAAAAAGAAAAAACAGAATCGTAAATTGATCTTGGCCAGCGCCAGCCCACGGCGGCGTGAATATTTCCGGCAACTGGGCTATCCCTTCCGGGTGGCGACGCCGCTCACGCAGGAGCGGCCACGGCGCGGCGAAGATGCGGCGGAATATGTCCTGCGCAACGCGCAGGAAAAGGCCATGGATGTGGCGCAGCGGGTCTCGCCCGAGGCCGTGATTGTGGCGGCAGATACCGTGGTGGTGTTACGTGGAAAAATTATGGAAAAACCGCAGTCGGCGCGCGGCGCGCAGGCGATGTTGCGGGCGCTCAGCGGCCAGGTGCATCAGGTCATCACCGGTTTTTGCGTGTATGAGCCGGGGCGCAAGGGGCCACTGAAATCGTGGGCGCAGGCCGTTGTGACCGATGTGGAGTTCAAAAAGCTCAGCGCCGCCGAAATCAAGGCCTATATCGAAAGCGGGGAGCCGATGGACAAGGCGGGGGCCTATGCCATTCAGGGCCGCGCGGCCTACATGATCCGGCAAATCCAAGGCTCCTACACGAACGTGGTGGGCCTGCCTATGACCGAGCTGGTGGAGGTGCTCACCGGCGAGTTTGGGCTGCACCCGACCTTTGCCGGTCCGGCTCGCGCGTAGCGGCGCGGGTCAGTCGTCCGCCGCGAGGATGCGGATGGGAACGGGCAGGACGAATATCCGACCGGGTTTCTTATTGCTCATCCCATAGATGCGCTGGCCTTTTTCCGTACGCAGCAAAACGGAAAGCACGTAGTCGCCGGGCGCAAAGTGTTCAGGAAGTTGGATGGTTTGCTCCAGCGTGTAGATGCCGGGATGGATTTGACATTGCAGGTCATTGAGATCGCATACGGCGGCGATGATACTGCGTTCTTCCACCCATTTGCCGCTGGCGGCAGTCACCCGGGTTGCCAACACCGAACCGGTGATGATTTCCAAATCACGCGGGCATTGGAGGTAATAGCGCAGGCGGAAGGCGCCGCCGGCCGGCGCGGTGGTTTGGAGCGGTTCACAACCGATAAGGCGAAACCCGCTCGTGAAACGGATTTTCAGCGGAATGGCTTCGGCGGGGATTTGGTGAATGTGGCCGAGCGGCAGGGGACAGTTGGCAGTGGCGCAATCCAGCGCCGGTTCCGTGAGTGGGCCGGGGTGGCGCGCGGCCGCGAAGCTGTCGAGGAAGAAGGGCATGGCGTCTTCTGTGCGGAATCGGAACAGGTTGGGCGTGAGTTTGACGGCGTAACGAGCGGGAATATCCACATGGATATCACGTGCTTCCGGTCCAATGGTCCAGCGTCCGATAACATAGCCGTTCAAGTCCAGCCAGAGCGTGACGGGTGGGCTGCCGGCCGGAGTTCGCGCGCTGAAAGTGATGCAGGGATACTGGACAAGATAATCGTGGCGCACCATGCGGTGGGCCTCGGCGGCTGGTTCCGTGGGTGGGTTCAATTTGAGCAACGCAAAACGGTTATCTTCGGCAACCAGGCTGGCTTCGCCCGCAAACAGCTCGACATAATTGTATGGAATGCGAGCTTTACGCGTGACGCTCTTATCTTCCAAAATGTAACAGGGGGGCCACACCTGGCGCAGGAGATTAGCTGCCAGCGCAGGTTGCGGTTTGGCGGGAGCCATGGCTTGCCCGACCTGCGTGGTGTAGTCGGGGTAAGCGCCACCCCACGCGTAGACAAAGAGCCGGTCGGTGCGGGCAATCTGCAACATATAGCGTGAATCCAAAGCGCGGTCGCCCATCGGAGCCATGGCCAAAACATAGGGGCCGGGCAATTGGTCCAATTGCTGCATGACCGGCGTGGCGAGCGGGTATTCCAACGGCGTCGTTTTGAAAGGTTGCGGCAGGCATTCGGGAATGGCCAGCGCGAGCGGCACCAGCCAGAGCCATTTGCGGAGGCCGTGGCGCAGCCAGCGGCGTTCAATTCGGCTCCAGGCCAGGGCGCCGGCCAACACCATGAAGAGCAGCACATACACACTGAAACGCGACACCACCCGGAAGCCTTGCAGAGCGTCGAGATGATTGTAGATCCACAAATACAACCAATTGGGCGTGCCGAAGTGCGCATGGCGGATGCGAATGCCCGGCCCAAAACTCAAAAAAAAGGCGAACACCGCTGCCGAGAAAAATCCGGTCATGAACAAGGTGGCCGGGTTGGTGGAAGTGGGCCGCACCAGCACCAAAACAGAAAAAAGAATGGCGATGACCGGCAACAGGCCGTAGAGATTGCCGCCGGCGGCCGGCGCGCCAAAGAAATAGATGCCGAAGGTCACCAAGAAGAATGCAATGAGCGCCAGCCAGCGGACCACGCGCGCCAGCCAGAGCCAGCGGGAGACCCGGTGGCGCAGCAGCCGGCGGGTGTCGTTCACCACGTGCAGGCAGTTCAGCAAGATCAGCGCCACGGTGGGATAGACGATCATTTCGTCGCGGCGGGCATCCATGGGCGGAGGGTAGTGAAAGCGGCCACCCGGCCGCAGGAAGGAAAGCGGTTCCAGCACGTGGGTGGCGATCTCCTGCAAGCCGCGGTTGACGGCATGAACATGGAGCATGGTGAGGTATGGCCGCAGGATCAGCCATGTCAGCGCGCCGCCCAGAATCGCCGCGCAGATGCCCGGCAGCCAAAAACGGCGGAACGATTTAAGGAGGTGCCAGTTGTTGGCCATGAGCGCCAGCGCCGGGAAAGGCAAAATCAGAAGTAGAAAAACGGCTTGGTAGAGTTCACTGATGGCTTGGAGCCACCAGGCGAGGGCCATGCCGCAGGCATAGCGGATGGCCGGTCGCTGGAAATAGCGCACCATAAAAAAGAAAAAGAGCGGGATGCCAAAATTCAACTGCATGTTGAATTCGACCATGTAGCTGATGCGGTAGGGGATAATGGTGAACAGCAGCGCGCCCAGCAGGGCCGAGCGGCGAGTGGAGCCCAAGGCCAGCATCAGCATCCAGGTACAGACGCCGGTGAGTGCCCAAAACAACACGAGAATCACGTGGTAGACCAGCACGGGATTGAGGTTCAGCCAACCAAACAATGGCGCGGCCAACAACGCTTGCGGCCAGTGGAGCGCCTCATAATACAGCGTGCCGGAATATGGGTAGTACATGTTGGTGTTGCCATCGGGTGGCAGCAGGTGGCCATTGAGGATGGCGCGCGCCACATATTCCAACTTCCAGGCATGGAACGGCGGGTCCCAATGGTTTAGCATGGCGTTGGAGAAGGTCTGGAGCCAGGGCCAGGTCATACCCAGCACGGCCACCAGCATCAACAGAAACACCAGGGGCGCTTGTCGGTAAGGCACCGCCGGCATGGTTCCTGCGGCAACCGGTTGGCTTTTCACAGTAGATCAGCCTCGTTGGGGTTTTTACAAAACAGCAGGCCCTGATAGGCGAAAAGGCCTTTGAACATCAGCGTCAGGCCGCGGCACAGCCAGAGAGGCAATCGCCAGCGTCGGGCCCGCAAAAATGGAAACAGCAACGTGAGGGGCACGTTAGTGACATCGGTTTCTTCCACCTGCCAGCCGGCGCGCACCAGCAGTTGTTTCATGCTGTCGAGCGTGTAAAAATGCAATGCTTGTTCTTCCAAAATACCGCGGTGGTGCAGCGGGAAGCGGCCCAACAGAATGCGCAGGCGCGGTTGCACATTGACCACATTGGGCAGGGCGACAACCAACATGCCCCCCTTCACCAGATATTTTTTCAGCCGGGAGAGAATGTCGGCCGGATCCACCAAGAACTGCAAAATATCGGCGGCGAGGATGATGTCGTATTTCTCGTTGAAGGGGATGTTGTCGAGGTCATTGATGTCATGCTGGAACGTGCGGCGGAACAGGGGGCCGGATTCGGCGATGGCGACGGGGTCGCGGTCCACGCCGTCCAGCACCGCGCCGTGCTGCGTGATGGCGGCGGCAATACCCGCGCAGCCGAAGCCGAGGTCCAGCACCTTGTCGTGGGTCAGCTTCATCTTGCGTAGGCGGCGGTAAATAAGCGAGTGCGAGGAGTAGGGGTCGTCCAGTTTGCGCGCATCCACAAGGGAGTGGGGGGCAATGTCGTAGCGGTTGAGCCGCACCAAACCCCAGCGGTGTAGACGAAAGAGCAGTGCGCTGCGGATACAATTCAGGCCATAAGAGATGCCGTTGACATGGCAGACTTCGTCACCGTAATGCGTGGGAATCGGGATTTCCGTGATGGTTGCACCGGCTTGTTTGGCTTGGAACAAAATGTGCGAATCGAAATGCCATTCGTCGCTGTTTTCCCAGAGAGGAATCCGTTTTAGAAACTGAGTTGTATAGCCGCGGTAACCGGAATGAAATTCCGACATGGAGAGGCCGCTGAGTAGGTTCTCGATACCGGTCAGAAAAATATTGGCGACAAATTTATATTTGGGCATGCCGCCCTTGAGCGCGTCGCGACGGTGCAGCATACGCGAGCCAATGACGATATCCGCCGAGCCGTCAATCAGCGGTTGAAACAACTGCGGCAGCATTTCCGGCGCATATTGGCCATCGCCGTGCAGCATGATGACGGTATCCAAGCCGCGGTCAATGGCGTACTGATAGCCGAACTTCTGGTTGCCCCCGTAGCGCCGGTTGATGCGATTGCGAAATACCTTCAACTTGCGATACGGATCGGGATAGGTGAGCGCCGCGCGGGTGGTTTCATCCATGCTGCAGTCGTCCACCACATAGACAACTTCCACCTCGCGCCAGATTTCATCCGGAATCCGTTGCAAGGTTTCTTGGATCAGTTTTTCAGCGTTGTACGAAATAACAAACACGCCGAGGCGTTTTCCCTGCGCGGAAAACGTCCCTGACACTGGGGCCAGTTCAGGATGAGTATTCATTTCTGATGCACACATTCCCGAGACGGCAGGCTGAACCATTCGGGTGAAAAAATCAAGTGTTTCGCGGCTTATGGAGCTGTTGGCCCGGTGGGCGCCTGATGCAGGGGGGCGGCCGGGGTGGACAGGTCCGGCTTCAGGTCGGGCCGCAGGTTGGAGCGGAAGGGGGCAGGGCCCGCAGGGAGGGGGGGGCGGCCTTCCGGGGGGAGGGGCATTTGCAATTGGATGTCGTACAGTTGCCAGCCGGCTGGCGCCTTGCGGTACACCATAACGATTGGCCGGGTGGCGGTAAGTCCCCGCACGTCAACGCCCAAGCCGAGGGTGTCGGGTGTCAGGGGCCGGCAGCGGGTGATCTCCCAAGTCGTAGGCATTCCGGCAATGTCTACGAAGCTCTGCGCCTGCTGCAAAAATGCCAGCAGGGAGGTTTTGCCACGGTATTCCGGCGCAAATGTGTCATAGGCCTCGGCCAGTTCTCCCTGCTGCCAGCGGGTCCAGAAAACATCCACGGCTGTTTCGACTTCCGTGGGTGGCGGCAGATTGGGGAGCCGGGCGGGAGCAAGCTGACGGTTCAGCTCCTCAAGAATTTCCGGCGCCACTTGCCATTGTTCACCCAGTTTTTTAATGCCAAGTAAAAATGGCTTTTCTGCGTGGTCGGCGTTGCGCGCGCTGATCTGGACCAGATAGCCATCTAGGCCTTCCGGAGCCGGTGCAAAACCCTGGATGGCCCACGTCATGCCGGTGAACTTTCCCTGTTGCATGACTTCCAGCAAAATGGCGCGCAGGCGGGCGGGATCCAGGTCGTGCATTTGCAGTTGCGAGGAAATCTCTTCAATCTCGGCGGCAGTCAACTCCGGGTTGTGCGCTTGCAGCTCCGCGAGGCGGCGTTCCAGCAGATATTGCCGCATGCCGCGCAGGTCATTGAGCGCCAGCGCCTGCTCGGTGTTGTCGGCAGCGAGCAATTCCAAATAGTGGTTGACGAACGCGAGCGCGGCCGGTTCCGGCGGCTCCGGAGTGAAGGTGGGCGGGGGGGCGGGTTGGGCAAGGAGTACTCCGCTCAAGCAGCAGGCCAGCAGGAACGACAATGCAATTTTTTTCATGGCAATACCCTTCGAGTTGAAAGCTGCCGACTCCCGCCGGCCAACCGTCATGCCGTGAACTATGCCGCAACCGGCAGGGCAAGTCAAACATCCGCCGGACAGCAAAAACGCCAAAATACCGCGCCAAATGCCGTATTTGGCGGGAAAATGGAAATGCCGCGGACGAGCAAAAAACGGGTGCGCCAACAGTCGCCATGCGGCGACCTACCCGTCGCCGGGTGGTCCCCAAAAAAGTGTGAAAGTTTTGATTGAAATGAAGGGAGGCTGTTCCATAATGCGCATCGTTTGTTTCAGAAAAATGACGGGCTGCTGGTCTTAAAAACGGAGGACACACAGGGCTGTGAGCGAGTTTCTGGAGTTCCAGGATGTTTCTAAACATTATGGCGATGTCAAAGCGGTTGATCACGTTTCGTTGACCGTCAAGCAAGGCGAATTTTTTTCGCTTCTCGGTCCCAGCGGATGTGGCAAGACCACGCTGCTGCGCATCCTGGCGGGGTTTGAGCAGCCGGATACCGGGCGCGTGCTGCTCGGTGGCGAAGACGTGACGGACTTGCCGCCCTATGAGCGCAAGGTCAATACCATCTTCCAAAGCTACGCGTTGTTTCCGCATCTCTCCGTGTGGGACAACATTGCCTTCGGTCTCAAAGTGGCCAAGCGCCCCAAAAAAGAAATCAAGGAAGAGGTCGCCAAGATGCTCACCTTGATTCAAATGGAAGATCAGGCATGGAAAAAGCCGGATCAGATTTCCGGCGGTCAAAAACAGCGCGTGGCCATCGCGCGCGCGCTGGTGAACAAGCCGCGCGTACTGCTGCTGGATGAACCGCTGGCCGCGCTCGATTTGAAGCTGCGCCAGCGGATGTTGATCGAACTGGATCTCATTCACGACGAAGTGGGCATCACCTTCTTGTATGTGACGCACGACCAGGGCGAAGCCATGAGCCTCTCCGACCGGATCGCCGTGATGAAGCTGGGCAAAATCGAGCAACTCGGCACGCCGGAAGAAATCTACGAGGCCCCCCGTTCGAGCTTTGTGGCCGCCTTCATCGGCGACACCAACTTTTTTGACGGCACCGTGGCCGAGCCGCTGGAAAAAGATTCCGTGCTCAACGGCTTCCTCGCGGCGGCGGTGGACAAGGACTATAGCCGCCTCAAAATCGAGGACTTCCCGGATTTGGAGTGCTTCAACGACAAGCAGATCAAGGAAGGCGAGCGCGTATTCTTGAGCATCCGTCCGGAAAAAATGCGCATCTCGCGCGAGCGCCCGGCGACCACGCCGCACCTCAACATCATTGCCGGCACGGTCGAGGATGTCATCTACCTCGGCTCGCAAACCAAGTACTGGGTGCGCACTGGCGATTACCGGATTTCCATCATCCGCCAGCACAGTCGTTTTCTGTTGGATGAAAAGCCGATCCGCTGGCACGAAGAGGTCTGGATCAGTTGGCACGCGGATGACGGCTTCATGCTGGAGAAATACAGCGCGCAAGATGAAAACCTGATTCAACTGCCACCGGAAGAGGTCGGCGAAAATCCACCCAGCCTCAACGGCGCAGACTTGGCGGGGAGCGCCACGGCGCAATGAAAGCCCAGCGCCGGGTCAGGGTGTTCGAGTGGCTGGTCACGCTGCCCTCGCTGGTGTGGCTGTTGGTGCTGTTTCTGATTCCCACCGTCCTGGTGTTTGCCATCACGTTCAAGCCCGCCACCCCGTATGGCGGCATCGGCTCCGGCTGGACGCTGGAAACCCTGCGCACGTTGGGCAATCCGAATTATCCGGCCATTGTTTGGCGCACCATCTGGTTGAGCGTGGTGGTGACCGCGCTGTGTATCGTGCTGGCCACGCCCATGGGCTATTACATGGCGCGAATCAGCCCGCGCCGCCGGCAGATGGTCCTGCTGCTGGTAATTCTGCCGTTCTGGACCAGCTTTCTGGTGCGTATTTTTGCGTGGAAAGTGCTGCTGCATCCGGAAGGCCTGCTCAAACAGTTGCTGGTGTTTCTGCACTTGTGCACGCCGGACACCTCGCTGCTATACAACACCTTCGCGGTGCTGCTGGTGATGGTGTATACCGAACTGCCGTTCGCCATCCTGCCGATTTATGCGGCTTCCGAAAAATTCGATTTCCGCCTGATCGAGGCCGCCAAGGATTTGGGGGCCACGTCGTTTCGCGCCTTCCGCGCGGTGTTTTTGCCGGGCATTCGCGTGGGGCTGCTGACCGCTTTTCTGATGGTGTTCATTCCGTCGCTGGGGTCGTACGTCATTCCGGATATCGTCGGCGGTCCCACCAGCGAAATGATCGGCAACAAGATTGCCCAGCGCACGTTTGTGGACCGCAATCTGCCGCACGCGGCAGGACTCTCCGCACTGCTGACGCTGGCGGTGCTGATCCCCATGATCACCATCACCACGCTGCGCCGGAAAGAAAGCCCCAAAGACGCCTTGCGCGAGGAGGGGGTCTAAGGCCATGAAACCCAGCCGCGTTCCCATGATCGTCACCTGGGCGGTGATCTTGTTCTTTTATCTGCCCATTGTGATTCTGGTGGCCAACTCGTTCAATTCGTCGCGCTTCGGCGGTTCGTGGGAATCCACGTCGCTCAAGTGGTACATCCGGCTCATGCAGGAGGATGATATTTGGCACGCGCTGCAGAATACGCTGTTTATTGCGTTGAGCGCCACACTGGTTTCGATGGTGCTGGGGACCTCCGCAGCGTTTGCGCTGCACCGGTTTGCCGGCAGCCGCCTGCAAAAGCTGCACTACAGCATCATCTATACCCCGCTGGTGCTGCCGGAAATTCTCATGGGCTTGAGCATGCTGCTGTTTTTCGTGGCGCTGAAGGTGCAACTGGGGCTGGTTACCATTGCCATCGCGCACGTGACGTTCTGCTTGTCCTATGTGGCCATGACCGTGCTGGCCCGCTTGCAGGATTTTGATTTTGCGATTGTGGAGGCCGCGCAGGACCTCGGCGCCGGCTGGTGGACCACGGTGTGGCGCGTGCTGCTGCCGATGCTGGCGCCCGGCATCCTCGCCGGCGGTCTGTTGGCGTTCACGCTGTCCATTGATGACTTTGTCATTTCGTTCTTTGTGGCGGGGCCGGGCTCGACCACGCTGCCCATCAAGATTTACAGCATGATCAAGTATGGCGCGCCCCCGCTGATCAACGCGCTGTCCACCATCCTGCTGGTAATCACGTTCACGTGCGTGATTGTCAGCCAGTATCTGACCCAACAAGAGCCCAAAGCGGCTAAATAACCACAACCCCAAGGAGACCCCCCATGATACTGAAAAAAATGCTGCTCGCGGCCGGCTGTGCCGCGCTCCTCGCCGCGCTGTGCGGTTGTGCCGACAAGAAGCCGGTGCTGCACGTCTACACGTGGTCGGATTACGTCAAGCCGTCGCTCGTCAAAGAGTTTGAACGGACACATGGCTGCAAGGTGGTCGTGGACACCTACGACTCCAACGAGGCCATGTACGCCAAGCTGAAAGCCGGCGCCAAGGGCTATGACCTGCTGTTCCCCAGCAGCTACATGGTCAAAATCATGAACGAGCAGGGCATGCTGCAGAAACTCAATCACGATCTGCTGCCCAATTTGGGCAACGTGGATCCGAAATATCTGCATATGGCGTTTGACAAGGAGATGGACCACAGCGTGCCGTACACCCTCACCGTCACGTGCCTAGGCTACCGCGCGAGCCGTGTGCCGGACTTTGAACCGTCGTGGAACATGCTCGACCGCACGGAGTACAAGGGCCGCATGACCATGCTCAACGACCAGCGCGAAGCCATTGGCGCCGCGCTCAAGTTCCTTGGCTACAGCCTCAACACCACGAACGATGACGAGCTGGCCGCCGCCAAAGACGTGCTCGTGCGCTGGAAGAAGAACATCGCCAAGTTTGACAATGAACAGTACAAAAATGGCCTCGCGTCCGGGGAATTCCTCATCACGCACGGGTATAGCGGCGATCTCATGCTGGTGCAGACCGAGGAAGAAGATATCGCCATCGCCGTGCCCCGCGAAGGCAGCGTGCTGAGTTTTGATGACATGGTGATTCCCGCCGATGCCACACAGGTGGAACTGGCCCATGCGTTCATCAATTTCATTCTTGAGCCGCGCGTGGCTGCCGAGCTGACCGAGTTCATCTACTTCCTGTGCCCCAACGTGCCCAGCTATGAACTCCTCAGCGAAGAAGTGCGCGAAGACCCCATCCTGTTCCCGCCGGACGAGGTGGTGGCCAAGCTGGAAATGATTGCCGACCTTGGCGCGGACAATATCAAATACACCCACCTGTGGGACGCCATCAAGGCCGCCGAATAACCCGTTACGGCCCTGACCGGCCCCGCGTTTGCTGAACGCGGGGCCTTTTTACTGCCCGGTGGTTGCCACGAACTTGGCTTGTCTTTGCCATTGTGCGGCCGCTGGCCACGGGCCTATACTGCGCGCATGGACATCAATTCAGTTGCCGCCGGCTCACCCCCGCTGAAGGTTTTGTTTGTTGCTTCGGAATGCGCGCCGTTTGCCAAAAGCGGCGGGCTGGGCGATGTGGTTGGCAGCTTGCCCAAGGCGCTGCGCCGGCTGGGCGCGGATGTACGTGTGGCGCTGCCACTCTATGACTCCATTGCGCGCGAGAAGTACCGGCTGGTGGAAGAACCCTCCTGTCGGGTGGTCTGCGGCGGCGGCGAGGTGAACGGTTGCGGCGTCTGGCGCGGCATGAACGATGGCGAGGTGCCGGTGTGGTTCATCGAGCACAACCGCTACTACGCGCGGCCCGGAATCTATGACGACCACGGCGCAGAATATGGCGACAACGCGTTTCGCTTCGGCCTGCTGTGCATGGCGGCGGCGCAGGTGTGCCATGATCGCCATTGGTTGCCGGATGTTGTGCATGTACATGATTGGCCCACGGCAGTCATGGCCGTGCTGTTGGATGCGTGGCGCAAGGCCGGTGTCCCCCTCGGGCGGGCGGCCGGCGTGCTGACCATTCATAATCAAGGATATCAGGGCTATTATCATCCATCGGCGCTGGGCTACTTGGGCCTGGGCAGCGAGTACTTCACGCCGGATGGCCTGGAGGCATGGGGCAAAATCAATCTGCTAAAAGGCGGCATCAATTATGCCGATGCCATCACCACGGTCTCGCCCACCTATGCGCGGGAAATTCTTGGCGAGCCGGGCGGCAACGGTCTCTCCGGCTATTTGCAACGGCGTGGCGATGACTTTGTCGGGATCCTCAACGGCGCTGATTATGATGTGTGGAATCCGGAGACCGACCGGCTGATCCCCGCAAACTTCCGCGCGACATCGTTGATCGGCAAGGGGCAGTGCAAGCGCGAGCTGCAAGCCCAGATGGGCTTGGCGCAGGATGCCGCCGTGCCGCTCTTTGGCATGGTGACACGGCTGGCCGCCCAGAAAGGCACCGGCTTGCTGCGCGAGGCTTTGCCTGCCGCACTCAACGAAATGCAGTTGCAACTGGTGGTGCTCGGCTCCGGCGATCACGATGACGAAAACTTCTTCCGTTGGCTTGCCCGTTCATATCCCGGACGCGTGGCCGTGGAAATTGGGTTTTCCGAGGAGTTGTCGCACCGCATTCAGGCCGGAAGCGATTTCTTTTTGATGCCGTCGCTGTTTGAACCCTGCGGCCTGAGCCAGTTGTATGCGCTGCGCTATGGCACGTTGCCCGTGGTGAATGCCACCGGCGGGCTGGAGGACACCATCATCCAGTACAACCAGGGCGAAGGGCAGGGGACCGGTTTCAAGTTTTACACGCCGGAAGCCAATGCGCTGCGGGCAACCATTGGCTGGGCGGTCAGCACGTGGTATGACCGGCCGAGCCACGTCACGCTTATGCGTGAGCAGGCCATGCAGCAGCGTTTTGAGTGGGAGGCCTCCGCCCGGAAATATCTGGATGTGTACCGGCGCGCGGTGGCCAAGCGCGGAGGCTGAAGCGTGGTGGAACAAACCGTGGGCATTGTCCTGGCGGCGGGGGCGTCGCAACGCATGGGGATGCCCAAAGCGCTGCTGCGCGGGGCCGACGGCATACCGTTGGCCGTTCGCCAAACCGCAGTGCTGGCCGCCGGCGGCTGCGCTCCAGTGGCCATTGTGCTGGGCGCTGAATCCGAACGCATCCGCCAAGAGTTGCCGGCAACATTGCGTGTGGTAGAAAATACCCGTTGGGCACAAGGGCGGGCCACTTCCGTGCAAGCCGGGATCGTCGCGTTCCCCGAGGCCACGGGCTTTCTTTTCATGCCGGTGGATGCGGTTGGCGTGAAGCCTGAAACCGTGCGGGCCATTCTGGCCGCGGCAGCGCGGGAACCGGCCGCCATTTGGCGACCGGTCTATCAAGCAGCGAAAGGCAACCTGCTATGGGTGTCCGCCGCCGCGGCGCACGAGTTGCTGAACCTGCCGCCGGATGCCCGCGTGGACGACTGGGCGCGCCCGCAGGCCCGAACGCTGGCGGTGGATGATCCCGCCATTTTGCGCAACATCAATACCCCCGCCGAGTGGGCGGCATTCGCCGCGCAATAAAAAAGCCGGCGGAAAATTCCGCCGGCTTGCAGGCCGCAATTGCCTTACCAATAAATCGGCTCGTTCCAGTCGGGAGCCTTGTCGGCCACGCGCGGCTTCAAGACCGGCTTGGCCGCTTCTTTTTCCTCAACCGGCTTCGCTTTGGGCTCATCGGCTTTCTTTTCCTTGGCCTTGGGCTCGTCGGCTTTCTTGTCATCGGCCTTGGCTTTCTTGGGCTCTTCCGCCTTCTTGTCCTTGGCCTTCTTGGGCTCAGCCTTCTTGTCGGCCTTCGGCTTGCCCTTCAGCATGGAAATGGCCTCATCCACATCCTGCTGAGTGGCGGGGGCATCAGGCGACTCGACTTCTTCGACAACCGCTTCTTCCACGACTTCTTCCGCCACGGGAGCTGCTTCGACCACGGGCTCATCGCCAAGCAGGTCGGCAAATGGATCTTCATCTGCGACAGCCTCTTCCACGGCCGGCTCAGCGATCACGTCTTCGACCACTTCTTCCACTATCGGCGATTCTTCCACCACGGGTTCCTCACTAAGCAGGTCGGCAAACGGGTCTTCCTCCGCAATCGCCTCTTCGGCTACAGGGGCTTCGATCACGTCTTCAACGACTTCTTCGGCCACGGGGACTTCTTCAGCCAAGGGGGCCTCGCCGAGCAGGTCGGCAAATGGGTCTTCCACTGCGGCGGCTTCTTCCGCGATTGGTTCAGCAACCACGTCTTCGACGACTTCTGTCACCGGTTCCTCTGCGGGCGCAGCCAACAGATCGGCAAACGGGTCATCGGCCGCCGGCGCGGTGGCAAACGGGTCTGCAACGTCGGGGGCGGTTTCAATCACCTCTTCCACGGCAGCCGAGGCTTCTTCCACTACCGGTTCCGCGGCGTTCAGCAGATCCGCAAAAGGATCGGCAACAGCGGCTTCTTCGGGAGCCGCCGCGGGTTCTGCGGCAACAGGGGCGGCAACGACCTCGTTATCGCCAAGGCCGGCGAGGAGGGCATCCAAATCATCTTGGGCAACGGCCGTGACGGCCAAGGCCAACAAGCACAACAGGGCGGGCAACCAACGTATCATCGCATGACTCCTTGTTTGAGTGGTCGCGGCGTACCATACCCGAATCAGGCAGGCCGGTGCAATGGATTTATGCGCAGTTTTTCGGCCAAACCTGCCGGATTGTATACCCCGTAATCCGCGCCGCGCGACGGAAACGCCGTCTCTAGTTTAGAGGTGTTCGAGCGCGTCGCGGACCAGCCGGCCGGAGGCCCAGCGGCGGTATTCCGCCGTGGAGCGGATATCCGCAATGGGCTGGACAGTGGTTTGCGCCAGTTTTTCGGCTTCGGCAATGAGGGCGGGGGTCAGCTTTTTGCCGGCCAGGAATTGTTCCACCTGTGTCAGGCGGACGGGGGTGGGGGCCACGGAGCCCAACGCAATGGCCGCCGATACAATCACGCCTTTTTCCACACGAATGCGCGAGGCGGCCATGACTTTGCTGATGGCTTGCGCGCGACGGGTGCCAATCTTGCGGAAGCGCTCGCGGGCTTTGCCGCGCTTGGGCAGGCGGAAGGCCACGATGATTTCATCCGGCCGTGCGGCAATCTGGCGATAGCCGGTCCAGAATTGGCTCAGCGACACTTCGCGTTCGCCGGCTTGCGAAGCCAGCACGACGGTGCCGTCTGTCACCAGCAGGGCGGGGGCGGTATCGCCGGCGGGCGAAGCATTGGCCACGTTGCCGCCGAGGGTGCCACGTGCTTGGATTTGCTTGGCCCCAACCGTCCCGGCGGCCGCCACCAACGCGGGCACGTGCGTGCGTAGCGGTTGACAATCCACCAGAAAGGCGTGGGTCACGCCCGCGCCGATTTCCACATGGTCCGCCAAAACCCGGATGGCGGAAATTTCCGGCAGGTTCCACAGCGAAGTCACGCGCTCGGGCGTGGGCACACCGGAAGCCCATTGCACCATCAGGTCCGTGCCGCCGGCGAGCAACTTGCCGCGAGTTTTCTCATTGGCTTGCAGGCGTAGCGCCGCCGCCAGCGTGGTCGGAAATTGAAATGCGATTTTTTCAATATTTTTCATGGCGGGCCTCAACGGGTGCGTTTGGCGAGGCGAGTGGCGGCCAGTTTCACGGCCTGAATAATTTTGGCGTAGCCCGTGCAACGGCAGAGGTTGCCGGCCAGCGCGTCGCGGATGGCGCGGGTGGAGGGCTTGGGATTGCGCTGGAGCAGCGCATAGGAACTGACCACCATGCCGGGAATGCAAAACCCGCATTGCACCGCGCCGCATTCGATATAGGCTTGCTGGATCACCCGGCCCGCAGCTTTGCGCGCGATGCCTTCGATGGTCAAAATTTCCGTACCGTTGGGCAGTTGGCCCACAGGAATCAGGCAAGAGACCATGGGCTCATCGTCCACCAGCACCGTGCACGCGCCGCATTCTCCTTCGCCACAGCTTTCCTTGGAGCCGGTCAGGCCAAGATCATCGCGCAGCACATCCAGCAGTCGGCGCCCGGCGGGCGCGCGGACTGTGACGGATTTGCCGTTCAGTTTCCAAGTGCGGGTGACGTTGCTCATGGGGTGCCTTCCCGGCCGCCGTGGACGGCCTCATAAATGGCTTCAGGGGTGATGGGGATTTGCCGCAGGCGACGCCCGGTTGCCGCGGCAACCGCGTTGGCGATGGCCGGCGCAAGGCCGTCCATGGGCAGTTCGCCCACGCCTTTGGCGCCCGGCGGCGCGAAGGTGTAGGGGTATTCCACAAAGTGGATGTCGAACTCCGGCGTGTCAAGCGCGGTGGGGATGATGTAGGTCTGGAGCCGCGCTGCGTCGTAGAGTCCATTTTTGCCCGTGCCCATCTTTTCCATGACGGCGTAGCCCAGCGCCTGGGTCAGGCCGCCTTCGACCTGCCCGCCGGCCGTCACCGGATTGATGACGCGGCCAATATCAATGACCGCCGTCACGCGCGTGACGGCCAACTCGTAGGTCAGCGGATCAATCTCCACTTCGGCGATGTTGGCCATCCAGGAATAGCCCGGATAGGAGTCGCCCTTGAAGGTGGTCTGGTCCCAGCGGATCGAATCGGGCAAGTTGAACTGGAACGAGCCGCTCGCGCCGCCGATTTCCTTCAACATCGCCTGCGCCACCTTGGCGAATGGCACCGGTCGCGCACCCTTGGCGACCAGTTGCGAATCTTTCAGCGTGGCCGCCGCGCCCCGGAAGAAATGTTGGGCGGCGAAGGCTTCAATCTGCTGCTTCAAATCCTGCGCGGCGCGATAAACCACATTGCCCACCACCATCGTCGTGCGCGAGGCTACCGTGGGGCCCGAGTTCGGCACGAAGGCGGTATCCGCCAGCGGAAAGCGGATATGTTCCGGTGCCAGCGAAAGCGCGTCCGCCGCAATCTGCGTGAAGATGGTATGGACGCCTTGGCCCATCTCGGTGGAAGACACGCGGATGTTCACCCCGGGCTTGCCGTTGGCAAGCGTGGCCAACTCCACCCGGCCCTTGGCCTTGAACTTGGCTTCGCCATCGCCGGTGAACGCCGAACCGTGGCCGAGAAAGGCGAGGCCAACGCCGTAGAGTTTCTGCTGCCCCTTGCGCAGCTTGCCCTGCGAGGACTGCCGCCACTTGCGCGCGAAATCAGCGCGTTGCAGCGCCTGCTTGAGGCAGGTGGTGGAGCCATTTTCCGCGGAGAGAATCTGGCCGGTGGGGGTGCTGTCGCCGGGGCGAATATGGATTTGCTGGCGATACTCATGCGGGGCGCGGCCGAGGTGCGCCGCCACGGCATCAATGTGCGATTCAATGCCCCAGATGGCTTGCGGCGCGCCGAAGCCGCGGAACGCGCCGCACGGCATGGAATGGGTGCGCGCCACCTTGCCGCGGATCACCACATTGTCGCAGCGATAGGCCAGCGCGCAATGCAAAATGCCGCGGAACATCACCACGTCGGAAATGGTCAGGTAGGCCCCGCCATCCAGAATGTAATCGCATTCAATCGCGGTGAGTGTGCCATCTTTTTTGAAACCGGTTTTATAGCGCACCCATACCGGATGGCGCTTGGGCGTGAAGAGAATGTCCTCGTTGCGCTCATAAGTGATTTTGACCGGCTTGCCGGATTTCAGCGCGGGCAGCGCCGCATAGCCGATCAACATGGTGGGATATTCCTCCTTGCCGCCGAACGCGCCGCCGATGGGCGTTTGGCGCACGCGGATTTTTTCCGGCGGGAGTTGGAGCGGGTCATTCAGTTCGTGCACCGGGAAATAGGGGCACTGCAACGAGCCATCTGCGAAGATGGAGCCGTCTTTTTGCGGATAAACCACCACGCCCTGGTTTTCCAAGTAAAGCTGTTCCTGATGGCCGGCTTCGTATTCGCCTTCCAGAATGTCGTCCGCCTCGGCAAACCCCTTGGCGATGTCGCCCTTGACGATGTCCTGGCTTTTCATCGAGTCAAACTTGTCGGGCGTGGACTTGAAAACGGCCACGGCTTCGGCCAGCGTCAAGAGCGGGGGCAGGGGGTCCACCTCCACGCGGATATGTGCCGCGGCGGCGCTGGCTTGGGCCAGAGTTTTGGCGGCCACCACGGCCACCGGTTCACCGCGGTAGCGTACTTCCGCGCCGACTTCCGCCAGCAGCGGCATGGTGCGGTCGTGCATGTGCACCACGTTTTCGCCCGGGATGTCCTTGGCCGTCGCCACCGTGATTCCGGTCCAGTTGTAGGCCGGATCCGGCTCGACCGCCTTGAGAATGCCGCGCGGCACAGGCGAACGCACCACCACGCCATGCAGAATCCCCTTGAGCGGCATGTCGTTAAGGTAGCGGGTCTCCCCGCTAACCTTGCCGGCCGCATCCACGCGGTGCATGCCGGTTCCGATCAGTTGGCGGGCATTCTTTCGTGCTTTGGTCATCAGTCGCTCCTGCGCGTGAATATCCCTAAAAACATAAAATACCTAGCCCCCTGACGCAAACAGGAAAGCAGGATTCATCAAAGCGTTTTATCGGTTGTGGAGTTGGCCGTTGGCGCGCAACCGGGTATGCTGCTGGCCCATGAGCATGATTCAGACAAATTGTGACGAGGGCCCCCGACTGCCTCACCCCAAGATTATGCTCACCGGCGCCATTGGCGCGGGCAAGAGCACCGTGGTGCAAGCGGTACTGCGCGAATTGGGCTGGACGACCCCTGCGGGCTTTCGCACGCATTGGGGCGGGCAAGAACGCGGCAGCGCGGAATTATTTCTCGAAGCGTGGGGCGGAATCCCGCAAGTGATTGCCCGGCGTGACAACACAGCCGCGGGGTTCCCGTATCGGTTGGATCACGCGGCATTCATCTCCCACGCCCGCGCCAGCCTGCTGCCATGCCACCAGCCTGTAGTGCTGGACGAACTCGGCGTGGTGGAGTTGGCCTGCGATGATTTTGTCACGGCCATTGCGCAACTATTTCGCGCGGAACGGCCTGTGCTGGCGGTGATTCAACAACGCGCGCTGGATCGCTGGCTGGAGCGGATCGGACGCGATGCCGTCACAGAACTATTGACGGTGGACAACGCCACCCGCGAGCATTTGCCCCGACACATTGCCGCGGTGCTGTGCGGCTCGGTGTAAGCGCCCGCCTAACCGGTGATGCGGTCCACGATCGGCTTGGGCGGCGCAACAGGCGTATCGGTGAGACCAAACGCCTGCTCAATGTAGCCCATGGCAGTGGCCAGCTTTTCTTCCGAATTGGCGTGCACCGTGACCAGCGGCTGGCCCTTCTCCACCTTGTCGCCGATCTTGGCGAGGCCGGAAGTGCCCACGCCGTAATCAATGCGGTCGTCAGTCTTTTGGCGACCGCCGCCCAGCACCAATACCGCGCGGCCGATGGACTCCGCATCCACCTTGGCCAGATAGCCGGCCGACGGCGCGAGATACGGCTTGATGATGCGGGCCTTGGGCAGCTTGCTCAAATCGTCGAGAGTGCTGACATCCGCGCCATGCAGCACGGCCATTTCCTTGAACTTGGCGAATGCCGCCCCGGACACAATGTGCCCGCGCAGAATCTCCAGCGCGGCCACGGTATTTTCCGCTTTCTTGCCCAGCACCAGCATTTCCGCGGTGAGCGCCAGCGTAATATTCATCAGGTCTTCGCCGGCGTGCTGGCCTTGCAGGCATTCCATGGATTCAATGATCTCCAGCGCGTTGCCGGCCGTACGGCCCAGCGGCTGGTTCATATCCGTCAGCAAAGCCACCATCCCCTTGTTCATGGCCTTGCCCACGCGCACCATGGACTTGGCCAGGGTGGTGGCGTCCTCGATGGTCTTCATGAACGCGCCCGTGCCCCACTTGACGTCCAACACCAGCGAGTCAATCCCTTCGGCCATCTTTTTGCACATGATCGAAGCGGTGATCAGCGGAATGGAAGCCACCGTGCCGGTGACGTCCCGCAGCGCGTACAACTTTTTGTCGGCGGGCGCAATCTCACCCGTTTGGCCGATCATGGAGAATCCACACTTGTGGATGGTTTCAATGAATTGCTTTTCCGTCAGATTAACGTTGAACCCCGGGATGGATTCCAACTTGTCGAGCGTGCCGCCGGTGATGCCCAGCCCGCGGCCGGAAATCATCGGCACGGCCAACCCCGCGCACGCGGCCAGCGGCGCCAGAATCAGTGAGACTTTGTCGCCGATGCCCCCGGTGGAATGCTTGTCCACCAGCGGCAGCTTGATGGAAGAAGTGTCTACCATCGCGCCCGAGCGCATCATGGAGTCGGTCAGGATCGCCGTCTCTTCGGGAGTCATTCCCTTGAGATAAATCGCCATGGCCATGGCTGCCATCTGGTAATCGGGAATGGAGCCTTGGGTGAATCCATTGATGAAAAACCGGATTTCTTCGGCGCTCAAAATGTGTCCGTCGCGCTTCTTTTCAATAATCCATTGGGGAACCATGGCAACTCCTTATGACTTGATTTGGCCGCAGCATGGCCAGCAACCATTTCCGGCGCAAGCCATTTTTCGGGGAAACCAAGCCGGCCGCGGCGGATTGCGCACGGGGCCGGTGGGGTGTTGACGCGGCGTGGCCGCAGGTCAGTGGATCCAGCGGGCGCCCACCGCCACAAAGAGGTTATCCACGTGGGCCATTTCGCCGTAGAGGGCAAAGTCCGTGGTGAGCTTCACAATGAGACCAGCCGCCAGGGCCAAGTCCGTCTCATCTTCCGTGGCCTTGTAGCCGTGGGATTTCGCAGTCACATCCGCAAAATTGAGGCCCAGGAAAACATAGGGGCTGATGTGGTTCAAATCGCGGCTGACCAGAACACCCGCATTGAGAGTGTTCATCGTGAGATCGCCACCGGGGATATCAAACGCCGCGTAGGCCGCCGTTGCGCGCAGCCCGACATCCACGGGGAGGTCGCGGATCGGCAAGGTCAGCAGGCCGCCGCCTTGCGCGGCAAATCCGGTTTTGCCCTCGTCGGGATCAATCAGGCCGAGGTCGCCAAAAATCGCCAGAATGTCCACCGGCGAAAACGAAATGCGTCCGCCATATAAGTTGAGATCATCGCCCAGCACAATACCGCCGGAAGCCGCCACCGTGCCCAGCGGCTGGGAACTGGCCGTGGTCGCAATCGGCAGGCCGATCACTTGCGCCATGCTGGTTGTGGCCAACAACACCAGTGCAATCATCAGAATCGCTTTTTTCATTTTGTCCCTTTCGCTTGGTGGAGGTTCTGCTTTCGCTTTTTCTTCGTGCAAGCTGGCATTCTGTTTCTTTCACCCTCGAAAAGAAAGCCTTTTGTGACCGCCGCCGGTCGCGTGAAAGCGACGCACCGGCCACCGCGATTGTGGGCTTGCGGCGTTGTCGTGCCGTCCAAAAATGCTGGCTGGAAAGCGGGGTGGGGGTGGGGCATAGTCGTGGGCCTCATGACGGATTCGTGGAAAAAGCAAATGGCCTTGGTGTGGGCATCGCAATTCTTGTCCATCATGGGATTTTCGTTTGCGCTGCCGTTTGCGCCGTACTTTTTGCAGCAGGAACTGGGGGTGATTACCCACGCGGCCTTGCAGATGTGGGTGGCGTTGTTTTCGTCGTCTGCGGCGGTGACAATGGCGATTGCCGCGCCGTTGTGGGGGGTGCTGGCGGATCGCTACGGCAAGCGCATCATGCTGATTCGCGCCAATCTGGCGGGGGCGGTGGTAATGTCGCTAATGGGCACGGTGCACACGCCATTGATGCTGATTGTACTGCGGCTGATGCAGGGCGCGCTGACCGGCACCATGACGGCGGCGCAGGCGTTCCTGGCCGGCGAAATGCCGCGCGAGCGGCGCGGCCTGGCGGTAGGCGGACTGAGCGCGGCGGTGTTTTCGGGGAGCATGGCGGGGGCCTTTTGCGGCGGTTTTGTGGCGCATTGGGCCGGTTACCGGGCCGCGTTTGGGTTATCGGGAATCTTGCTGTTGCTGGCGGGTTTGCTGGTGCTGTGCTGCACGCGTGAAACCGTGGTGCCTGCGGCGCGCGCCGGCAGACTGGCAGGGCAACAACCCGCTGCGCCGCGCCGCGCGCCGCTGCCGGCCATGCTCTACGGTGTCTTGGGCATGATTGGCGCAATCGCGTTTGTGCGGCAGTTCGATTTGGCCTTTGTGCCACTCCTCGTGCAGGACATCCACGGCTCGCTGGAGGGGGTGTCCCTGTGGAGCGGGGCATTGAATGCCTGCGGCAGTGTGGCCGGGCTGCTGGCCGGCCTCGCCACCGGCTGGCTGGCCGACCGGGTAAACCCGCTGCGGGTGGTCATCGTGGCCGCCATGGTGGCGGCGGTGTTTAGCGGCTGGCAAATGGTGGTGCATTCATTCGTGGTGTTGTTTCCGATCCGCTTCGGCAACGTCTTTTTTGCGGGCGCGTTGGAGCCGGCGCTAAACGCGTGGCTGGCCAAGCACGTGCCGGAATCGCGGCAGGGCGTGATCTTCGGTTTGGCCAGCACCACGCGCTCGATTGGGTGGACCATCGGCCCGCTGGTGGCGGGCAGCGTGGCGCTGGTGAGCCTGCGCGGCGTGTTTGGTTTTTCGGCACTGGGGTTTCTGGTCCTCGCGCTGCTGTTCGCGGTGGGATTGCGCCGGCGCGACGAAACCGCTACAAAGGCCCCATGAGCGTGACGGATCCAGATTGCCCGTTTCCCGAGACGGCGGACATTCATACCTCGGCGGATGAATACGCGGCGCGTTTTGCCGGGCCGGTGGGGGAGTGGATGCTTGCGGTGCAGGAGCGCATTACCCGGCGGCAATTGCAGGTGGCGGCAGGCGGCACGGTGTTGGATGTCGGCGGCGGGCATGGGCAGTTGGCGGTGCCGCTGTGTCGTGATGGCTGGCGCGTGACGGTGCTGGGGAGCGCGGAATCGTGTCGGCACCGCGTGCGGGAGGTGGTGGATTCCGGCGCCTGCGAGTTTGTGGTGGGCAATGTGCTGGCGTTGCCATTTCCAGATAAGTCATTCGATGTGGTGCTGTGCTTCCGGCTGTTGACGCATTGCGAACGGTGGCCCGAGCTGGTGCGCGAGCTATGCCGCGTGGCACGCCGCGCGGTGATTGTGGATTACCCCACGGGCCAGAGCTTGAACGCCATCGCGCCGGCGCTCTTTGGCGCCAAGCAAAAATATGAACGCAACACGCGCCATTGGATGCTGTTCCGCCACCGCCAGATTCGGGATGAATTCGCCCGGCACGGTTATGCCCTCACCGCGCAAACCAAGCAGTTCTTCCTGCCGATGGTGCTGCACCGGATGCTGAAAAGCCGCGCGCTGTCGCGCGGGGCGGAAGCGGTTTGCCGTGCGTTGGGGCTGACGCGGCTGTGGGGCTCGCCGGTGATTGCGCGTTTTTCGCCGCGCGACTAAACCGTTAGGAAGATAACCACGCCTGCCACTCGGCCATGCCTTGGCCGGTACGGGCAGACACTTCCAGAATCTGCGCCCGTGGCGCCACCTGTCGGATGATGGTTAGCGCTTTGTCGCGATCAAAGCCCACGGCCTCGGCCAAGTCGCACTTGGTGATCAGCACGAGATCGGCGTTGTGGAAAATGACCGGATATTTTTGCGGCTTGTCCTCGCCCTCGGTCACGGAGAGCAGGACCACGCGGCGGTTTTCGCCCAAGTCATAGGATGCCGGGCAAACCAAGTTGCCAACGTTTTCGATGAATAGCCGGGTCACGCCGTCGAGGTTCAACTTGGGCAGGGCGTGGGCCACCATGTGGGCATCGAGATGGCAGGTGGCGCCGGTGGTGATCTGCACGGCGGGCGCGCCGGTGGCGCGCAGGCGGTTGGCGTCATTCTCCGTTTGCAAGTCGCCCACCACGGCCGCGCAGCCGGGCACGGCGCGCAGCGTGTGCTCCAAGAGCGTGGTTTTGCCAGAGCCGGGGGAGGAGAGCAGGTTGAACACGGTGAGCCCCTTGGCGCGGAACCAGCCACGGTTTTGGTCGGCATAGCGCTGATTCAGGGCCAGCGCGGGTTTTTGCACTTCGATGGTGCGGGCCGGGGGGTGTGCGTGGCCATGGGCATGATCATGGACGTGGTCATGGGAATGGCCGTGCCCATGCTCATGGTGGTGGGTGTGGTCATGCGCATGGTCGTGCGCGTGGTCGTGGGGATGAAGATGGGGGTCGCCGCAGCCGCAAGTGTCACACATGGTCAGGTACCTCGATGGAGATGAGTTCCAGTTCGTTGCCGCCACGCAGCTCGCTATCGGTCGCGCCGCACTGGGGGCAATTATACAGGCCAAGGGGTGTAGCGTAATCCGCGTGGCAACGCAAGCAATGGAAGCGGAGGGGCGTTTCTTCCAAATCCAGCCGCGCGTTGGCGGCCGGGGTGCCGGGGATCAGCGATTCAAACGCAAAGCGCAACGCTTCCGGCACCACGCCGGAGAGCGGCCCCACGCGCACCTTCAGCGCATGGATCGGCGCGCCTTCGGCCGCCGCCGTGGCATCGGCCAGCAGTTGGGACATGAGACTCAATTCATGCATGGCCGGGCACTCTACCACACCGCGTCAACCGGCGCTCGAAAAACCTGCGAAAAATCCCAATTTTGAGCCCGCCTGCGCGCGCCATTCACAGCCCAAAATCGTGCGATTCTCCGCGAAAAATCTGGAGATTATGAGCAGCGAAAAAATCGGCTGTGGATAACATGTGGATATTCCACGAAAACCCGGCGGCAATCGTAGTTCTTACTGCTTGCAGGAGAGCAAGATAAATAAAGATAAAAAATATCACATTTTTCTGTTGACGGTTGGTGGGTCAAAGTGGGATAAAGTGCATCGAAAGAACAGCCAAATGGAGCGTCGTGTCACAACCGAATTTGACGAGCTGCTGAACGCCGGGGCGTTCGTGGGCAGCTATACCCACTCGCTCGATGGCAAAAAGCGCGTGACCATCCCCGCCGATTGGCGTGACGCCGCAGGCAATCCCGTGCTGTTCGTTCTGCCGGGGGTGGGCTTCAAGTGCCTCTACGTGGTGACCGCGCGCGAGATGGCCCAGCGCATGGAAAAAGCGCGTGCATCCTCCGTGGCCAATGTGCAGGCGCAAAAGTTCATGCGCGACTTTTTCGCGCGCGCGGACCGCGTGACGCTGGACGCCCAGGGCCGCATCCGCGTCAAAGATGAATTGTTGGAATACGCTGGAATCGTCAACCAGATGGTGCTGATCGGAACCGGTATCCGGTTCGAATTATGGAGTCCGGAATCATGGCAGGAGCAGAGTTCGCAACTGGATCAATCGAAGTTCGCCGAAGCAGCCCAATACATCGGCTTCTAAACTTCCTCGGCGCCTTCTTCCTCGGCATCGGGCCGGCTGCCGCGCCGACGCGTTCCACCGAGAATTGGTGGGAGCGCGAACCCACCGATACGCCCATGACGCTGGGCCGGCAGGCGGAGATGTTCGACGAGGCCGGGCAGGTGACCATTGCCGCCAAGCCCGCGCCGGCCGTCAAGCCTGCCGCCAGCCGCGCGATTGTCTCGGTGCAGTCACGTTCGCGCACCACGGCGCGCGTGGTGGCCACCACGCGCGTACAGGCCGCCACCCGCGTCATGGCTGCGCCGCAAGCCGCGGCGCGCGGCGAAGTGGCTCGCCACCTGTTCATGAGCAAATCACTTTCCAGCGGCAAGGAGGGATCGCGTTGGTTCTCCGTTCCCCAACGCGTCCTCCTGCCGCGTTATCAGTTGTTCGAAGGCGCGGATGCGGTGATCGAAGAGCGGCCGGGCCAATGGCGCATTGGGTCGCCCAGCCTGCGCCAGCAGCGCGGCCAAGTCTGGTTTGTCTAACGCACAATGAGGTGAGGCATGCTCCATATGCCGGTTTTGCTTGCGGAAACCGTTGCCCACGTGGTGACGGAACCCGGCGGCTGGTACGTGGATGCCACCGTGGGGGCAGGGGGGCACGCCACTGCGCTCCTTGCCGCCGCCGGGCTGGATGCCCGCCTGCTGGCGCTGGATCGTGATGCCGAGGCTCTGGAACTGGCGCGCGCGGCGTTGGCGCCGTTCGGTGCGCGGGTGGTGCTGGAGCAGGCCAACTTCGCGGACCTCGCGCCGGTGGCCGCCCGCCACGGCATCCGCGATGTCCGCGGCATCGTGATGGATTTGGGTGTGTCCTCCATGCAGTTGGACCGGCCGGAACGCGGCTTCAGCTTCCTGCGCGACGCCCCGCTGGATATGCGGATGGATGCGCGGCAGGAGTTGACCGCCGCGCAATTGCTGGCCCAAGCGCCGGAAGTCGAGCTGGCGGACATCCTGCGACGCTATGGCGAGGAAACCATGGCGCGGCGGATTGCGCGCGCGCTGGTGCAGGCGCGGGAGGAGGGCCGGCTGCCGGCCACCACCACGCAACTGGCCGAGCTGGTGGCGCAGGCCAAGGGTGGCCGGCGCGGCCGGACGCATCCCGCCACGCAGGTGTTCCAGGCGCTGCGGATCGCGGTGAATGGCGAGTTGTCCGCGCTGGCGCGGGCGCTGCCGGCGGCGCTGGATTTGCTGGCGCCCGGCGGCCGGCTGGCGGTGATTAGTTTTCACAGTTTGGAAGATCGAATGGTCAAACAGTTCATGGTGGCTCACGAAGGCCGCATGGAGGCGCTCGCCAAGGGCGGCGCGCGCTGGCAGGGGCAACTGCCGCGCGCGCGCCGGGTGGTGCGCAAGGCCGTGGCGGCCGCGGCGGAGGAAGTGGCGCGCAACCCGCGCGCGCGGTCGGCCAAATTGCGGGTGTTGGAAAGGATGGCGTGACATGGCAAGGCGTAATCGCAAAAACGAGCAACGGGGCAACCGGTTCGCGGTGTGGGGCATTGGCATCATTACGATCCTGGCCGTCATGATGGGCCTCTACCTGCGGCTGTGCAGCACGTGCGAGCAACTGGGGCGGAAAATCAAGGAGCAGGAATACCTGCGCGCCGAAATGCACAAGCAAGTGGTGAACGAGCAGCGCAATTGGTCCATGGCCTGTTCCATCATCAACATGGAGCGCATGCTGGCCGCGCAGGGCATCGCCATGACTTTTCCCGAACAGAAAAACATCATCCGCCTGAAGCCGTTGGAGCCGGCGGATCCGTTGCAATACGCCCAGCGCAACAGCGCGCGTGATTGACCGTCAATACATCTGGCGAACGACGCTCGTCGTAGTGCTGCTGCTGGCGGCCTGGAGCGGCCTGGCCGTGCGGCTGGGCATGTTGCACCTCAACGATAACGTCAAGCTGCGCGACCGCATTCAACGAATGCGCATCGTGAAGGAAGAACTGCGCGTGGGTCGCGGACGCGTGCTGGACCGCAACGAGAACATCCTGGCGCTGGACTTGCCGGTCAAGGATATCCGTGTGGACCCCGTCGTGGTGCTCAGTAACGGGCAGGCGCGCGTCATCAGCCAGGTGCTCGCCCGTACGCTGGACCTGCCCTATAAGCAGGTTTATGACCGCGTCAACCGCCCCGGCCGCCGCGATGAGCCCATTATGCGCTTCGCCACCGAGGAAGTCGCCGACCGTGTTGCCCGCCTCAAAATGCCCGGTGTGTTTTTCCGGTCGCAAACCATGCGGTTTTATCCGCACACCACCCTGGCCTGCCATGTGCTGGGTTTTTCCAACATGGAAGGCGTGGGCAGCGCCGGCATCGAGCAGCGGCTGGATTCCTACCTCAAAGGGCGCAGCGGATTCCGCGAAAGCTTGCGCGACGGCAAACGCCACGAGCTGCCCGATCGGCGCAAGATCGTCATCGCCGCCGAGGAGGGGGCCGATGTTCATCTGACATTGGACATGAATGTCCAGTATTACCTCGAAAAGGCGCTGGATGCCGCCATGACCAACTTCAACCCCGAGGCCGCCTGGGCCATCGTGCAAGATGTGCGCACCGGCTTCATTTTGGGCATGGCCTCGCGCCCGGCCTACGACCTCAATATCTTCAATGAAACCGGGCCGGATATCCGGCTCAACCGCGCCATTGGCGTGAACTATGAGCCGGGCTCTGTGTTCAAAATTGGCGTGGTGGCCGCGGCCATCAATGAAGGCCTCATTGCCACCAACGACCTCTTCGATTGCGAAAACGGCATGTGGTTCTATGCCGGCCGCCCGCTGAAGGATTTTCACCCCTACGGCATTTTGGATGTGACCGGCATCTTGCGCAAATCCAGCAATATCGGCGCGGCCAAAATCGCCGTGATGCTCGGTCCGGAGCGGCTGTACCGCTACTTGAAAGAGTACGGCCTTGGCCGCACCACCGGCATTGAATTGCCCGGCGAGGAAACTGGCATCCTCAACCCCGTGGGCAAATGGGCCAAGGTGGACATCACGCGCATCGCCATGGGGCACACGGTGGCGGTCACCGCGCTGCAAATGCTCAACATGATTTGCTGCATCGGGAATGATGGTTTTCTGATGAAAAACCACATTGTGCGCAAAGTGGTGGACAAGGATGGCGTGGTGCTGTTCGAGAACAAGCCCGAAGCCGTGGCGCGGCCCATCACCGAGCGCACCGCGGCGCTCATGCGGCAAATGTTGATGGAAGTCACCCGCGAGGGCGGCACCGGCACCCGCGCGGCCATTCCCGGCTTCAATGTCGCCGGTAAAACCGGCACCGCCGAAAAAATCCAGGACGGGCGCTACGTCCATAATGCCAATGTATCCTCGTTCATGGGCATTTTCCCTGCCGAGCGCCCGGAAATCGGGATTGTCGTCGTGCTGGATAATCCGCAGCCGCTGCGCACCGGCGGCGTGACGGCCGGCCCGGTCTTCGCGCAAATCGCTGAACCCGTCGCCCGTTACTTGGATATCCAGCCCGTCAATGCCACCGAAATGGGCTATTACCAGCGCATGCTGGAGGATGAACCTTGAACCGCCCCGGTAATGGCAAGGCCGCGCGCCCCGTCAAACTGAACCGACTGCTGGCGGCGAGTCCCGAGGCCAAATTGCAGGCCGGTGCCGCCTCCACGGAAATCACCGGGCTGGCTTACGATTCCCGCGCGGTGCAACCGGGCTTCTTGTTCCTGGCCCTGCGCGGCGAGAAAACCAATGGCGCATTGTTCGCCGAAGACGCCATCCGGCGCGGCGCCGTCGCCGTGTTGCACGATCAGGATTTGCGCCTGCCGCGTGGAGTTGCCGCCATCCAAGTGCCCGATGCCCGCCTTGCGCTGGCCGATCTGGCTGCGGAGTTCTATGCCCACCCCTCGCGGCAACTGCGTGTGCTGGGCGTCACCGGCACCAACGGCAAAACCACCACCACCTTTATGATTCGCGATATCCTGCAAGCCGCCGGGCAATCCTGCGGGCTGCTGGGCACCGTGCAATATGAGTATGGCGGGCGGCGTCTCGCTGCCGGGCGCACCACGCCGGAAGCCCTCGACCTGCAACGAATGCTGGCCGAAGCCCTGCATGCCGGTTGCCAGGCCGTGGCCATGGAAGTGTCGTCGCAAGGCCTGGCCGCGGAACGCCTGCGCGGAGTCCGCTTTGCCGCTGCCGTGTTCACCAACTTGAGCGTTGACCACCTCGACTTCCATCACACCATGGAGGCCTATTTTCTCGCCAAAAAGCGGCTGTTCGACACCATCGCCGCTCAAGGCGGTGCGCCCGCCGTCATCAATGCCGATGACCCCCACGGACGGCAACTGGCCGCCGATCCCGCGTTGGCCGGGCACGTCGTCACGTTTGGCGGCGATCCGGCCGCGCAGGTCCGCGCGGTGGATATTCAGTTGACGGAAACGTCTTCCACGTTTCGCGTTATCACGCCGTGGGGCGAGGCGGCCATTGCAACCGGTTTCGCCGGCCGCTTCAATGTGTATAATGCGCTAGCGGCCATTGCCACCTGCGGCACGTTGGGCGTGCCGCTGCCCGTTATGGCCGCCACCCTCGCCGCCATGCCGGCGGTGCCCGGTCGCATGGAGCGCATCGCCGATCCCCATGGTCGCCACATTTTCGTGGACTATGCCCACACCGAGGATGCCCTGCGCAACGTGTTGCAAACCCTGCGCGAAAATGCGCCCGGCCACCTGTTGTGTGTCTTTGGCTGCGGGGGCAACCGCGACCGCGGCAAACGCCCGCGCATGGGCGCTGCCGTGGCGGAATATGCCGACCTCGCCATCGTCACCAGCGACAACCCCCGCCACGAGGAACCGCAAGCCATCATTGACGATATCCTCGCCGGCATGGACCCCGCCAAGCCGCATCTGGTTGAGCCCGACCGGGCCGCCGCCATCGCCACCGCACTGCGTGCCGCGCGCGCGGGCGACACCATTCTCATCGCCGGCAAAGGCCACGAGCCCTATCAGGAAATCGCCGGGCGCATGGCGCACTTCGATGACCGCGAAACCGTGCGCGCCCTGCTCGCAACCATTCCGCCGGCCACCTGATCCCTACCGATTGATTTTTACTCCGCCAACAGTTCCTGCAACCGGGCCATCATGCGCGCGGCCCGGCGTTGAATCAGCTCCGTAGCCACGGTCAGATAATGCTCCGCCGCCGCCAAATAATCCTCGCGGCTTTGCGTAGCAAAATGCGCGTTGGGGGAATAAAGCGGCAGCGGCAGGCCTGTAGCAGCATCCAGGTAATCATCCAAATCCAGCCGCTGCGCGAATTCCGCCAAACCATCCGGCCCGCGGAACTCGCTGAATGCAGCCGCATTCCGCGCCACCAACCGGCACAATGTCGGGTCCGCCGCGGGGTCGTCCAGCAAGGCCAGCCGCAAGTTTTGCAAAAAGATGGGAAACGCGTCGCGCCAACCCGGATGGGTTCCGCGGTACGTGTTGAACGTCATTCGCTCCAGCGACAAATTGGGGAGGGGAGCCAGATTGCCCAGCGTGTGATAGGTATGGTGAAACTCCGCCGCCCGCGCACGCAGATCATCGGTGGGGGCATAGCGCTCCAAGCCGGCAAACCGGCCGGGCTGATCCGGAATGGGCCGGCCAAACAGCGTGTTGAAACTGTTGAGTGTGTCGCCCCGATAGGCGCGCCCTGTGCCGAGCGTTTCCAAATTCAAGCCCGGCAGCGCATCGGCGTACAGCACCGCGAAAATTGCCCGCACCAGATCACAGTCATCGGTGTCGAACGTGCGCCCCGGTGCGCCGAAGAGCGCATGCCCCTCCAACGTGCTCAAATCGTACGTCGCCAGCGCTGCGAAGTCTCCGTGGAGTTCCTCCTCCACGAACCGGCGCACCAGCCCCAACGCCTCCGCCTCCGGCGCGGCAACCCCCACCAACGGCCCCAACACCACCAGCGCCATCACGATCCAGCCACATATCCGTCTCATGCCGCCCACACTACCAACCTTCCCATTCTTCCGGCAATCATTCGGAAATCATTGATCCTGATAGGGGGATCTGTGGTATGGCTTGGGCATGGACGCGGAAGCACGCCGGCGGGTGATCGCGAAGTTTCTGTCGCTGACCGAAGAGCAGCAGCAGAAACTGTGCGACGCGATGGGCGATAGTCTGGCCAAACTCAAGGCCGATTGGGAAGCCAAGCCGGAAAACAAGGGCAAGGCCGTCACCTACACCGAGCTGTGGAATGAGCACACCACACACCCGCCGCACAACCCTGACGCCAGAGGGGAATAGTCTCCTCAACCCAAGCAAGGGGCATTCGCGCGTCAAGCGCAGGCGATCTGGTACACCATATCGGTCACAAAGTGGCGGAAGGGGTTGTTCTCGACAAACTGTTTATAGACCTGAGTATCGTCGCGCAGAAGGGGCAGCATGACTCAGGCTAGGGCCTTGTCGTGCTCGATACGAGGCACCTTGCCAAGCCACGGCAGCCCTGAGTCTTAGTATCAGGGAAAGGGTTGGAGTCGGCTGATCATGCGTCCGCCTCTTCGAACAGGCGATCCGGGTCCCAGATTTGCTCGGCTAGGCGCAGATAGAGTTGCTGACGTGCATCCATTTCGGCTTTCTTGAAAACCGGCATTGGCTGGAAGTTCAGTCCGCTGCGGTTTACGAACCGCTTGAACCGCGGGCTGCGTTCGTAGGCATTTTCGTGCAGGCTCTGGGCCAGCAGGTTTTGCTTCAGGTAGTGCGTCCGCTTCTTCTTGTAG
>ENA-UOWE01000344-UOWE01000344.1-activated-sludge-metagenome-genome-assembly--contig:-NODE-344-length-68763-cov-50.424186_pt1 | contig 68763 bp, 57 predicted proteins | sample MGYA00249841_ERZ761562 | MGnify/ENA primary metagenome ERZ761562 (study PRJEB28883, sample SAMN05720200) | activated sludge metagenome | isolation source: Anaerobic digester | place: Japan...
AAGGCCAAGTCAATGCCGCAATTTCCCCGAAGCGTAAGCCGCAATGCAAGGAAAGAAGGGCCATGTCGTGGGCGCTTTGGGATTTCGCCGCAAGCTTAGCCAATAGGTTTTCGGCTTCTTCAATGCTCAAATATCGAAGCTTCATATTGTCCGGCTTCGGGAACTTGACGGCCTTTGTCGGTGATTCCCCGGCATAAATGCCAAGCTTCCGGGCCATATGGAAACCCTGTCTGATGATCTGCAAAGCATATTCGATGGTCCGGGCGCTTAGTTTGCCGTCGGCCATTGTCTTTTTGATCTTTTCCAAGTGGAAGGCGCTGATTGCCGGAAATGCCAAAGGGCCTAATGCGTCGGCAATATACCTTTCATAAAGCATGGCTTCCACTTCATAAGACTTCGGCTTCTTGTCTTGCTTGCTTTGCGGTAGGTAGGTGCCCGTCATGAATTGGCCAAAGGTGACGTTTTCCTTTTCCGCTTGCTTCCGTTCCTGTTCGGCTTCTTCACGCTTTGCCTTTTCAATGTCGCGCTTTTCCTTCGGTGACATTGGCCCGGTGCCGGTCTTGACGTTTGCCTTGTATTGCCGAAGCAGCTTTAAACAGTAATCCTCAAAGCCCAGGTTCGGTTCTTCATTGCGTATGGCTTCGGGTATCCCGTCGGATAGCCAGCCAATCCCGTATTCGTATAATTGCCCGTCAAGACGAAAGCGGATCGCATAATAACGGTCTTTCTTCTTGCCATGCTTCCGGGTTTCATGCTCAAAATACCTAAGCCCCGCGTGGTTCGTTTTCTTCCATTTTCTCGTTGTCATGATTAACCCCCTTCGTTAATTGGCCCTTAATCAGTAGGTTTCGGTGTTCCCACTATATTCCCACTTTTTCCCTTGAAATCGTGTTATTTTAAGTGACGCTATTTGAAGGAAATATAGTGATAAGTCCTTTATTTGTCAAGTGTTATTTTATTAAAAGGGAAATTAAGGGAAAATAGCCAAAATATGATTCGTAATCAGTAGGTCGGCGGTTCGAATCCGCCCATCGGCTCCAGATATCAAGGGGTTAGGCATCATGCCTAACCCCTTGACGCTTCTGTGCTACCCTGTATGCTACCCATGTTTTAGAAGCCAGACTATTTTAGTATAAAGATTTCATAAATGTGGTTCATCCGACTAAAGCGTACTTTGATTCATGAATGGCCATGATTTTCAGTTTGAAGAATTCCATATCTCTGAAGCCATAGGCCATTCGTTTCATGGTTTTAATTTTTGGTCTTCCGATCCACGCGTACTTTCCGCCCAATCTCCCGCTGACTGACACCATTGGTAAGTAACGTAATGATTGATGTTTTCTTGTTCGGTTGCAAAACGTTCATCCTTTCTCTTCCTCCCATTTTCTGTGCAAAAAGTGGGAGTCTGTAACGTTCTGCCAACCGTTTGTGAAGGGGCTTTTGATCGCCTGTTTTCAGGCGCTAAAATCAACCGGTGGGTGGGGGATTTTCAAGTGGCCACAGGTGGGGGATTTTGGGTGGCCGCCGGGGGCCATATCGCAGCAAGATGCCATGCCGGCGGACGTGTTCTCCAAAAAACTCGTCGATCAACTGCTGCTAAAAAAGATTCCCACACTGATTCGTATCGGCAAGGAATCCACGCGGCTGCCGCTGATCAAAAAATTGCCGGTGAATCTGCTCGACAGGATCATGATCAAAAAGTTTGGACTGGAAAAGTTGAAAAAACAGCGAAAGTCATAAGGAGAGCTTTGAATAACGGCCATTTTTGTCATTTCGACCGAAGGGAGAAATCTTGAACAAACGGCCATCCTTAAGATTTCTCGTCGCTCACGCTCCTCGAAATGACATTTTTCAAAGCTCTCATAAGGTGAAATCGCTGCCGCAGCCGGGTTACTCGCCCATTCCCATGCGGTAAAAGAGGCCAGAATGCAGGCGTATCAAGGAAGCGGATCCTTCCAGAAACGGCCTGTCAGTGTGCGCCAGGATGTTCGAGGACGATCTTGATCGCCCCCCTGTCCCCTTTGGACAGAAACGTTTTCACCGCGTCGCGCCAGCGGTCCATGGGAAACCGGTGGGTGATGAGGCGGCTGACGGGAAGACGCTTTTCGGCGATCAGTTGCGCGGCGATGTCGAAGGAGGAGGCGCCGGACCCTTCCTGAAGAATGTGGCAGTTGATGCCCGTGACGTGCAGTTCCTAGTGCCACATCGGCGTATAATCGATTTTCCCGGGTTTGAAGTTGACGCCCACCATCACGACCGTGCCCCGGCTTTTCGCCCACCGGAGCGCGTTGTTCAGGCTTCCGTCATTGCCGATGGAATCGTAGATCACGTCATACCCGCCCAGGAGGATCTGGTTGCCGAAATACCCCTCGAAATATTTCGCGCAGGTTTGTTGTGCGATGCGCCGGTACGGATCCTGCCGTCCCGTGATAACCTCGTCCGCGCCCAGCGCGCGGGCCATTTCGGCCTGGAAGGGATACCGCGCCAGGACGGTCACCTCGGCGTCTTTGACCATGGCTTTTGCCGCCGCGACGATTAAGAGCCCGATGGTGCCGCATCCGACGACCAGCGCGCGGTTTCCCGCCGCGGGCGGATGCTTCATGACGGCGTGCACGGCGACGGCCATCGGCTCCAGCAGGAGGGCCTCGTCATTGGTCAGATTGTCGGGAACCTTGAAGGGCTGCGTTTTGTGCATCACCATCCACGGGGAGAACCCGCATCCCGCGTCCGCCACGGCCAGATCCCGGGCCCCCAGGTTTTGGCAGAGCATGTATTCTCCCCGGGCGCACTGCGGACACATCGGGTCCAGTTCCATCTGAAAGCAGGAAGGCCAGTCGATCCGGAGGAAAACCCGGTCGCCCTTCTTCAATCCGTCAACTTCATTTCCCGTTTCCATCACTTCCCCGAGAAGTTCATGTCCCAGGTATTTTCGGGCAATGCCCGGGGTCGCCGCCGGGAAGCATTTCGGGTCCATTTCCATGAACATGAAATGGATGTCGGAGCCGCAAAGCCCGCAGGCCAGGTTCTTCACCTTGAGCCAGCGGGGATTGGGAATTTCCGGTTCCGGCACCTCGGCGTAGTGCGTCGGTGAAAAGGGCAGAAGCGCCGCCTGCCGGTACAGCAGGGATGCGGCCTGAACCATGACAATCCGCGGAAGACTGTTGTCGAAGTAAAGCGCCTTCATGTTTACTTCATCCTTTCCGTTTTCTGATGATCGGTGAGAGCAGACTACAGGAAACCGGTTTTGTATGTCAAGGAAATCATGACAGAAAATCATGATCGGCGGCAAGCCCGTTTGGAACGGTTCCGTTCAGAGGGAAAACGGACCTTCATTTTCATTTTCAGGCGGATTTTCCGGCAGAAAAGTTTTCAAAACCCTTGAAAAATCTTCGGTGGCGTGATTTACACACAAAAAGTTGCTTAAAATTCATTTTTTACTATTTTATTCAAGGGGTTTTATGAGAGAGACGGTGCAAACGGGTTTCTTGTTGCTGACGGTGATCTTTCTTCTTTCGGGCTGTGAGATGAGAAATCCACCGGACTGGGTCGTGTATCATACGGATGACGACGGGATTTATTTGTATGACCGGGCGAATATCGAGAAGGACAAAAAAAGGCCTATCGTGAAAGTGTGGGACGGAGCGCTTCTTAGCGACGCGTACAGAAAGGATACGATTCAGCCGAAAACCAAAGATGGGCCTTTGCCCGAAGAAATGGCAGCCTTGGCTGTGGTCAGGAATCTTGAGACCATTGATTGCGCCAATCAGAAATATAAAATCTCCATCGTCGTTTTATACGATTCAAACGGCAAAATATTGCTTTCCGGCTACGATGAGGATCATCCGGAATGGAAGCACATCCTGTTGTTGATGTTCCGGGCGAAAGACGGCTCCGTGCTGCGCACGCGGTATAAAACGGATGCCTCCGGATGGAGAGATATCGCTCCGGATTCACACGGCGATTCATTACGAAAAGCAGTCTGCACGCCATAACACGTATTCCCCTCCTGTCGCTTCCGTTCCGCAAGCGACACAAAAGCCTGCTCCCGCAGGCACGCTGCGCATGAATCTGGGAAAAAGGTTATTATTTTCTTGACATAGGAGGTTATGCCTCCTATGCTTCAACCGAAAAAAAGAACTCATCACTTAAACTGTAATTTTCATTGCGGTTGTTCACCTTCTTTCGAAGAACGGTCGGGCATGAAGAAAATTTCCAAGTCGATGATTTCCGATTTTATTCTGGGCGTTGTTTTAATGCTGTTGACGCTCTTCGCCTTTTTTCTCCCCTGGGGACCTCTGGAAACGCTGGAAAACAGCCTTTACGACTTGCGGCCAATTTGCGGGTCTCGTCGTCGAAGGCCCCGGTTGCCGTCATTGCCATTGATGAACAAAGCATCGCCAACCTGGGCCGGTGGCCCTGGCCCCGCGCTCATATCGCCTCCATGGTTGATCTGCTGCAATCCTACCAGGTAAAAGTCATCGGTCTGGACATTATCTATTCGGAGAAAGACATCAATCAGGGGCTGGTCGAGGTGCGCAGCCTGATCAGGAGCATTGAGGGAGAACCGGAGCCGGCGCAGCCGGAAGCCTCCGAAGCCAACCCGCCCATTCCAAAAAAAGCCGTTCTTCAAAGCAAGCCGGCCCCCAAAAAGCAAGGGCTGGAAGATATTTTGACGGCGCTGAAGGAATCCGAAAAAAGGCTCGACAACGACACCATTCTGGCCGGCGCAATTGCCTCCGGCAAAAATGTCGTTTTGCCGCTGTTTTTTGTGCCCGGTCCGCCGACGGGGCGAACCGCCTCGAACCTGCCGGAGCATCTGCTGAAAAATGCTCTTTCTCCGGCGGGGGGAGACGACAGCATCACTGCGCGGGCCATGGTTCCTCCCATTCCCGAATTTGCCTCGGGCGCCCTGGGATTGGGGCACATCAATATTTTCCCGGACCCGGACGGCACGGTGCGCAGCGAAGCTCTGTTTGTCAATTTTGAAGAAAAGCTTTTCCCGTCGTTCGCCCTGCAGCTGACGTTGAAATACCTCAATTACGATTTGAAGCAGGTTCGTCCGGGCAAAAATATCACCTTCGGCCGCAAGAAAATTCCGGTTTATGAAAACAACCGGATGCTGATCAGCTTCAAAGAGGGGATTCCCTATTATTCGTATTTTGACGTCGTCAATAAAAAGATCGCGCCCGAAGTGTTCAAGGACAAGATTGTAATTATCGCCCAGAGCGCGGCGGGGCTGGGCACCATGCAGGTCACCCCGGTTGCCGTCAACGTGCCGCCCGGGACCGTCATTGCCAATGTGATCGACAACATCATCAACGGCGATCACATTACGCGTCCGGATTGGGCGCTCACGCTGGAACTCATCATGATCCTGATCTTCGGCCTTTACGTCGCGCTGGTCATTCCGCAAATCAAGGCGGGCATCAGCGCGGCGGTTTCGCTGGTTCTGCTTTTGGCCTGGATGATTGCGGCCATTTATCTTTTTGCCGCTTACGGGTACTGGGTCAAGGCGCTGTATCCGGCGCTCCTCCTGCTGATTGGCTACATCGTGATCGTCTCCAAGCGTTATCTGCTGACGGAAAAAGCGAAGGATCGCATGGAAGCGGACAGTGTCGAAACCAACAAAATGCTCGGGCTGTCCTTCCAGGGGCAGGGTCTGCTGGACATGGCGTTCGACAAATTCCGCAAATGCCCCGTGGAGGACGAGTCCGTGAAAGATCTGCTCTATAATCTTGGGCTGGATTTTGAGCGGAAGCGGATGTTCAACAAGGCGGTGGCGGTTTATCAGCATATCGCGCAGGCGGGGGCGTTCAAAGATATCGACGACCGCATCAAGAAGCTGACGACAGCCGGGGAAACGATGATTTTCGGTCTTTCCGGCGCCAGGAAAGAAGCGACCGTTATTATGGACAACACCGAAATCAAGCCGACGCTCGGACGCTATGAAATCGTCAAGGAACTGGGACGCGGCGCTATGGGCACGGTCTTTTTGGGCAAAGACCCGCGCATCAACCGGGAAGTGGCCATCAAAACGCTGCGCTACGAGGAGATTGACGCCGAACAGATCGACGAAGTGAAGAAAAGGTTTTTCCGGGAGGCGGAAGCGGCCGGCAAATTGTCCCATCCGAATATTGTCACTATTTACGACGTCGGCGAGGATTACGAAATTGCCTACATGGCCATAGAATTGCTGGACGGTTCGGATCTGGCCAAATACACCAAGAAGGAAAATCTCCTGCCGACTCCGGAAATTGTGCGAATCGTTTCTTCGGTCGCTTCGGCCCTGGACTATGCCCATGCCAACGGCATCGTGCATCGCGACATCAAACCGGCCAATATCATGATTCTGACGAACGGCGAGGTCAAAGTCGCGGATTTCGGCATCGCCCGGGTGATGGCCACATCGAAAACGCAAACCGGCGTGGTCCTCGGGACGCCCAGCTACATGTCGCCGGAGCAGATTGCGGGCAAAAAAGTGGACGGGCGATCCGATTTGTTTTCGCTGGGCGTTGTCCTCTATGAGCTGATTTCGGGAGAAAAACCCTTCAACGGCGACAGCATTGCCACGCTGATGTACAATATCACCACCACTGCGCCGCAGGCCATTCAGGAGCTGTCTCCCGCCATTCCGGATGCCATGGCGGGGATTGTGGAAAAGCTTCTGGCCAAGGATGTGGAGGCCCGCTACCAGACGGGGAAAGCACTGGCGGATGATTTGCTTGCCTGTTTAAAATAAGGAGGCGCCCTTGAATCTTACGGTCTGCGGAAAAACCGATCAGGGGTTGGTCAGAGCCAACAACGAAGACAACTTTTATCTGGATGAGAAGATGGGGCTTTTGGTCGTTGCCGACGGCATGGGCGGCCACGCCTCGGGGGAGAAGGCCAGCGGCCTAGCGGTGAGCATCATCCGGGATTATTTCCAGGGGCAGCAGAAGATCATCGGCGGCCAGGATCCCTCGTTTTCCGAGGCGACCAACCGGCTGGGCTGCGCCATCCGTCTTGCCAATCAGGCCGTTTATGAAGTCGCCCAGAGTTCCCCCCAGTTCAAGGGGATGGGGACCACCATCGTGGCAGTGCTGCTCACGGGTCGGAAACTGAGCATCGCCCACATCGGCGACAGCCGGGCGTACCTGATCCGCGCCGGCAGTATAGACCAGCTGACGGATGATCATTCCATGGTGCAGGAACAGGTGAAGCGCAATCTGATCACTCAGGAAGAAGCCGACCAATCGGAGATGAAAAATATTCTCACGAAAGCCCTGGGGATTCAACCGGAAATGGAAGCGGATCTCGACGAACTGACTGTGATGGACGGCGATATTTTGCTCTTGTGCACGGACGGATTCAGTAATATGGTGACGGACGACGACGCGCTCGACATCATTTCTTCTGCACAGAACGCCTCCGCCGCCTGTGAATCCATGATTGACGCCGCCAATCGAAACGGCGGGAAAGATAATATTACCGTTGTGATCGGCTATGTTTGGAAGGAAAAGTGGTATTCGGCATTGATGAAATTCATGGAATTTTTCCGGAGGTGATATATGGCAAAAGTATTACTGAAATATAAGGAGGCCGCCGTCAAGGAAATTCCGCTGGACAAGGAAGAGACGACGATCGGCCGCAAGCCGGACAACGACATCGTCATCGACAATCAGGCGGTGTCCGGGCACCACGCCTCCATCAAGGTGGAAGGTGACAATCTCGTGCTGGAGGATCTGGGCAGCCTGAACGGCACCTTTGTGAACAGCCAGAAAATCTCCAAAACGGAGCTGTTCAACGGCGACGTGGTTCTTATCGGCGTGCACACCCTGAATGTCACCTCGGAAAAAAACCGGTCGCAGGAAACCAAAGGCTTCGCGGTGCGCGGCCGCTCCATGGATGAAACCATGGTGATCGCGCCGGATGACCAGAAGAAAATCATCGCGACCGCGGACAAAAACCTCCCCGAACCGCTGGGGGGCTTCGTGGTCCTGGAAGGATCAACACAGCAGAAAGATTACGAACTGAAGGAAAGAGTGTCCGCCATCGGGAAGGAAGACGGGTCGGCCATCAAATTGAAGGGGCTGTTCGCCCCCAAATTGGCCGCCATGGTCAACCGCCGGAAGGAAGGCTACTTTATTACGCCGGCCGGCGGCAAGGAGCTTAAGGTCAACGGCAAAATCATAGACCGCCGCTGCGATCTCAAAGACGGGGATCTGGTGGAAGTTGCAAGCCTGAAATTGCAGTTTTATCTCAAAGAGTAACAAGGAAAGCGGCTCACTCATTCCAAAGAAAGATCACCCCGTCCCGGCGGGCCAATCTTTTCTTTCTGAAAAATTTGAGACGGCGCTTGAAGAAAATCCCCTCGGCCGAAGAGACCTGAGGGGTTGTTATATGGACCAATGAGGGTTTTGTGACGCTCCGGGAAAGCTTCTTTTGCGGTCTTGCGAATGAACACTTGAACTAATAAAAAATTAATTTATAATGCCTGGGCATTCCGGAGCAAAGGAGCGTCAACGATCCCCGGAATGCAGGAGTAATCCATGACCAGTCATGAAGAGTCATCGTTTCTTGAGGCGGTGGAAAGCCGTTTGGACAGCATCTTCGGGTCGGATTCAAAACCAACCCGGCATACGGATTCCGGCGGGGCGGACATCGCGGATGAAATCGCCGCCGGCCTGCGGGAAAATTCAATTCCCCGCGAAACCGGACAGACCGCTGCCGAACCGGCCACGGCGGGGGATAAATCCGCCTACCTTTCGGAAATCGACCGGCGCTTTACAGCGATCTTCGGCGATATGGACAAACCAGCCCGGGCTGCTGAAAGTGAGGCCGAACCGGATGATTTGAAAGGCTTGGGGATTCGCGTCGGCCGGGAGGAAAACGCGAAAGAGGAGAGTCTTTCGGAGGACCTTACGTTGTTTTCCTCATCCCCGCCGGATTTCCCTCTAAAAAATCTGCAAAGCATCGTTTTCTCCATGGAAACCCGAATGAGCAATTCTGTCCTGGAGCGGCTGGACGATGAAGTTCTCAGACTGGACCGGTTCTACGAAGATGATTCTATCATTCAGGGATTATTGCGTATTTTGCGATTTGCGGAAAGATACATTCGGGTCAGAGGCGCCCGGTCCAGCCGTGATGCCATGGATCTGCTTTTTTCAGTTTACAGCCGTCTGGAACTGGTCACAGGCGGGGAAGATATGGCTCCGGAAACCAGACGCCACTTTTTAAAGGAAAGTATTGAGCAATATCGATCGTGGGTGGAAAACGCCGACCTTGAGAAACCCGCCGAACCGGAAGCCCCGGCAGGCATCATGGACGAAGGCAGGGCCCGGGAAATCGAAACGACTGGCGACAGGTTGCGCAAGAACGCTTTGATGGAAGAGATGCCCTTTGCCCGCATTCGGGTGGTGGAGGAACAAAAGCCGTCCGGGGCAGGCGGCATAGATGCCGAGAGATTGGCCGCGGCGATGAAAGATTTACCGTCCAATGAAGCGTTTGCCGAGGCGCTTGCGGAGCTGAAAAAAACATTTCAGGATGAGATCGCCGTCCTGAAAGAGGAAATTCGTCTTTTGAAGGCAAAAGGAAACAAAACCCTTTAGACCGGAGGATTGCGGATCCCGCATCAATGGAAGAGGATGTGAAATGCCCGGCAAAACGGAAGAGATCGATTTAAAGCGGGAGAAGCAGGAGCTGGAGGAGTTTTTATCCGCCATTGCCGAAGACGAGGCTCTGCTTCCCGAGGAAAATGTTTTTACATCCGGCGATATCCTTGATTCATCTCCGAAGGACCAACCTGTGCCGGACGAAGTTTCCGCGGCGCCGGAAGTCAGGGGAAAGACGTCGGCTACGGATGATGAGGCCTTGCTTCCGGCGGCGGCTGAAACGGATGGGGTCAAACCGCCTGAAGATGCGGTAGAGGCGTTGGATCAGGCGCTTTCCGGAGAGACGCCCCCCGAATGGAAAGAACCGGCCGCAACCGCGCTGCCCGAAGAGGGGGTTGTTGCGGTTCCGCTGGACAGCATTGAAACGATGGTGCGGTTTGACGAACCGAAGGAATCTGTGGGACGGGCGGCTTTGCCGGAAAAGCGCCTGACCTCCGGGGTTGATTTGCCGCCCAAAAAGGAAGACGGCGGAATCCTTTATTGGATCCGAATGGCGGCCGCCTTTTTAATCGTCATGACGCTGGCGCTCCTTGCCGGATATTTCTGGGTTTATCCGGAGCGGGGCGTTCAAACCTTCGAACTGGTTAAATCCTTCCTTTTGGGTTTATAGACCGGCCCGCGCCCGGCGTCAGAGAAGGCTTTGCTTAAAAAAGCTCTCCAAGCGCCGGATGGGACGGCCGTCTCCTGCCGCAAGGGTCAGGACACGGTCAGGCCTTGGCTTCCTGAAGCAGAGCGGCAATCTGAGAGTCTTTTTCTTTCCACAAGTCCTGCACCCACTGCTGAAACAGCGTCTGGAAGTTCTTGTCCGACTCGTAATCCATGTGCAAAAACGCTTTGGGGATTTCCGTGGAGGAAATCCGAACGACGACCCTGCGCACTTTGCCGCACAAAAATCCCCAGAACGTCGGAATGCCGTCCGGATAAACGATGGTGATGTTCAACAGAGAATGAAATTTTTCCCCCAGCACGTTCAGGGCGAGCGCGATGCCGCCCGCTTTGGGTTTCAGCAGATAGCGGTAAGGCCCTTCCTGACGCTCATGCTTTTGCGCGGTGAATCTGGTTCCCTCCAGAAAGTTCATCACGCTGGTCGGAATCCGCGAAAACTTTTCACAGGCTTTCCTGGTGGTTTCAAAGTCCTTTCCCTTTTGCTCCGGATGTTTTTTCAGATAGTCGGTGCGATGACGGCGCAGAAAAGGAAAATCCAGGGCCCACCAGGCCAGTCCCATCAGGGGCACCCAGATCAATTCGCGCTTGAGGAAAAATTTCATGAGCGGGATGCGCCGGTTCAGCATTTTTTGCAGAACAAAAATATCCGACCAGGATTGATGATTGCTGACCACCAGATACCAGCCCCGGTAATTCAGGTTATCCAGCCCCTGCACGTCCCATACGGTTTTCTGGGTCAGCTTCATCCACAGGACATTTCCGGAAATCCAGTTTTCCGCGATCCACAGCAGAATTTTGTCGAACCGTTCGGTCAGCGGCCCAAACGGCAAAATGAACTTCAGAAAAGAAAACAAAAAAAGAATGAACACCCAAAACAGGATATTCAAGGACAACAAAAACATGGCGATGTCGCCCACCAGCCATTTCGGCAGAAAATTCAACACGGATAACTCCCTTCCCTTTGCGATGGTTCATCCTTAACACGGGTCCATGGATTGGTCAAAGCCTAACTGCGTATGGAAAAATTTTCAGCGGTGTTGTATGCATGAAGCCGTATGCAGCCTGAAAACCAACAAAAGCCATGGCGGGTGTATCTTCTGTCCTGTGCGGACGGAACCCTTTATACCGGCGCGACGAATTCCATCGAAAGACGCCTCGGGGAGCACAATCGCGGAAAGGCCTCCCGATACACCCGGTCGAGAAGGCCGGTGACCTTGCGGGCGATCAGCGCCGGCATGAGCAGAGGGGAAGCCCTGCGCCTGGAAATCAAAATCAAGCAAATGCCGAAGTCGAAAAAAGCAGCCGGCCTCGTGACGAAAGGGTATTCAACTGTTCGGAAATGTGCTAAACGAAAAACCACTTTGACCAAGAGGGAAAAGGAGAGCAAGGCGTGAAAAAGAAAATCATCATTCTGGTGTTCGCGCTGCTTTTTATCGGCGCGGGGCTTTTGGTGTATGTCGGGCAGCATCGCCGGACGTCCGGGGAATTGTTTTATTCCGGCATCATCGAAACCACGCAGGCCAAGCTCTCCTTTCAGGTGCCGGGCAGGGTCGGGCAGGTCTATGTTCAGGAAGGGCAGGCCGTCAGGAAAGGCCAGGTGATCGCGGAACTGGACCGGGCGGAGTATGAATCGCGTCATGAACAGGCCCGGGCCAACCTCGAACGCGCGCAAAGAGCCAGGCAGCAGCTTCAAACCGCCCTCGAAATCAGCAAAAAAACACTGCCGGCCGAAGTCGCCCGCGCCCAGGCCGCCGTAAAAAGCGCCGGGGTCTCCCTGACGGATGCCGAGAAAAATTACCGCCGCTATGAGGAGCTGTTCAGCAAAAGCGTAGTCACGGAAAAGGAGTACGACACGCTGAAACTCCACTATGACGTCGCCCGGGCGCGGCTTGCGGAAAGCGAATCCGTTCTGGCTCTGGCCCGCGGCAATCTTTCCCGCATCGACGCGGCCAGAGACGATATTGCCACCGCCGCCGCACAGGTGGACGTTGCCCGGGCGGCGCTCTCCCAGGCGGCCATTCAGCTCGAGTACACGAGGCTGCGATCTCCGATCGACGGCGTGGTCACCAGCCGGAATATCGAGCCGGGCGAAACGGTCAACATCGGACGCGAAGTGATTACGGTGGCCGATCTGGATCGCGTGGATTTAAAAATATTTGTCGATGAAACAACGATCGGCCGCGTCCGGCCCGGACAGCAAGCGGAGGTCGTGATCGACACGTTTCCGGGAAAAACCTATCCGGGCGCCGTGTCGTTTGTTTCGCCGGAAGGCGAATTCACCCCTAAAATAATCCAGACGCAGAAAGAAAGAGTCAAACTGGTCTATCTGGTGAAAGTATCCATTCCCAATCCCAGCCATGAACTCAAGGCAGGGATGCCGGCGGACGCCCGCCTGCGCCCGTGACGGGAGAATCGCGATGGCCGATCTGCCCTTGAACCGTCCCCCGGTGCTGGAGGTGAGAAATATTTCCCTCGATTTCGAGCAGGTCAGGGCGGTGCGGAATGTATCCTTTTGCGCGCAAAAGCAAAGCATTTTCGGACTGGTCGGCTCCGACGGCGCCGGCAAATCCAGCGTGCTGCGGATGATCGCCGGCATGATCCGGCCCTCCTCCGGCGCCGTTTATCTCAACGGGCTCGACGCGGCGGGAAGGCGGCGCGAACTCAAGCATTTCATCGGCTACATGCCCCAGCGCTTCGGTTTGTATCCGGATCTGACCGTCGAAGAAAACATCAATTTCTTCATGGACGTGTTCGGCATCCCGCGCGCGGAAAGGAAAAAACGCAGGGAAAAGTATCTGGGATTTTCCAACCTGCTGCCTTTTGTGGACCGGCTGGCCGGGAACCTTTCCGGCGGAATGAAGCAGAAACTGGGGCTGGCCTGCGTGCTTGTTCATGAGCCGGGGCTGTTGATTCTGGATGAGCCGACCAACGGCGTGGATCCGGTTTCCCGACGCGAATTCTGGGACATTCTGCAAAACATGAAAGAGGCGGGGATGACGCTTCTGGTTTCCACCGCCTACCTCGACGAAGGCGAGAAGTGCGACCGGCTGGCCCTGATGCACGCGGGCGTCATTCTGGAGCAGAATGCGCCAGGCGTCCTGCGGGGAGACCACCCTTCGCTGGAGGCGGCCATCGTCGCGCGTCTTCGGGAAGCGGACGAGGAGATTGCCCATGACACCTTTGCCCTCTGAGGCCATCGCGGTTTCCCGGCTGGAAAAAAGATTCGGCGATTTTGTCGCCGTCGATCGCATCACCTTCCATGTGAAAAAAGGCGAGATCTTCGGGTTTCTCGGCGCCAACGGCTCCGGCAAATCCACCACCATCCGCATGCTGTGCGGCATTATCACGCCTACCGCGGGCGAAGGCACCGTGGCCGGCTTCGATCTGCTGCGCGAGCCGGAAAGCGTCAAGCAGTCCATCGGCTACATGTCCCAGAAATTTTCCCTGTACGAAGACCTGACGCCTTACGAAAACGTTCGGTTTTATCTCGGGGTGTACAGCGTTCCCCGCGGGCAGTGGCCCGAACGCATGGACTGGATTTTGAATATGACGCGCCTCAGGGACGTTCGCGATCGACTGACGCGCGAACTGCCGCCGGGGTGGCGCCAGCGGCTGGCCCTGGGATGCGCGCTTCTGCACCGCCCGCAGATTCTGTTTCTCGACGAACCGACGTCGGGCGTCGATCCGATCACCCGCGGGCATTTCTGGAATTTCATCCGGCAGCTTGCCGCCCGGGGCGTGACGGTTTTTGTGACCACTCATTACATGGATGAAGCGCGCTTCTGCGAACGGATCGTGATGCTCAACGCCGGCCGCATTGTGGCGGAAGGCTCGCCCGCGGAAATCATCACGGCGGCCTGTCCGGATCAGGCGGACGCAGATTTGAACGATGCATTTATCCGGCTGATGAAGAGGACACCGGCGTGAATCCCTTCCGACTGCAAGCCATTGTCCGCAAGGAATTTTACCATCTGATCCGGGATTACCGCAGCCTGTACCTGGCCTTTGCCATTCCGCTTTTGCTGATCGTTCTGTTCGGCTACGCGCTGAGCCTCGACGTGGAGCACATCAAAACGGTTGTTGTGGATTACGACCGCAGCGAGCTCAGCCGCGATCTTACGAGCCGGTTGAATGCATCGCGCTATTTCGATATTGTCGCCGCCCCCGCCTCCTCGCGGCAGGTTCACCGGTATCTTGACCGGGATGAAGCGTCCGTGGGCATTGTCATCCCGCCGGACTTTGCCCGGGATATTCAGTCCGACCGGGAAGCACAGATGCAGATCATCATCGACGGCAGCGATCCGGTTTTTGCCGGCGCGGTGCGGGGCTATCTGACGGCTTTTACCGAAGGATATAATTCGAAGCTTCTGCTGTCGTTTCTCAACCGTCAGGGGCAAAAGACGCTCAAGCCGCCCGTGGAGGGGCGCATTCGCATCTGGTTCAATGAAGACCTGGAAAGCCGCAATTTTATTCTTCCGGGCATCATTGCCATTATCATCATGATCGCGGGCGCCATGCTGACGTCGCTCGTCATCGCCCGGGAATATGAAAGCGGGACGATGGAGACGATCAAATCTCTGCCGATTACCGCCGGTGAATTTCTGCTGGGCAAGGCGATTCCCTATTTTTTCATCGGCTTGGCCGATGTGTTCATCGCCATGCTGCTGGGGCAGGTTTTGTTCGGCGTCGTGATGAAGGGGAGCTTCGGACTGATGGTCCTGGGCACATCCCTGTATCTGGTGTGCGCGCTGCTTTTGGGGCTTTTGATTTCGTCCGCGACCCAGTCGCAGCTGGTGGCCAACCAGGCCGCGGTCATGCTCACCTATCTGCCGTCGCTGCTGTTGTCCAATTTCGTTTTCCCGATTATCAATATGCCGGTCGTCCTGCAGTGGGCGACCTACCTGGTCCCGGCCAGATATTACATCGACATTCTGGTGGGCGTCTATCTGCGCGACACCGGCCTTGCCTACCTGGGAATGGATATGGCTGTGCTGGGCTTCATGTGCCTTCTTTTGGCGGCGCTCAATTACCTCCTCTTGAAAAAGGAGGGCTTATGAACTGGGGGAGAATCCGCGAGCTGGTGCGCAAGGAGTTCATCCAACTGCTCAGAGACCGGCGCTACCGGATGATTCTATTTGTCGCGCCGCTTTTGCAGATGCTGGTTTTCGGCTATGTGGTCAATTACGACATCAAAAACATCCGCGTCGCGGTGGTGGATCATTCCCGCACGGCGGAGAGCCGGAAGCTCGCGGACGCCTTTGCAGGCAGCCGGATTTTCACGATCACCCACCGGCTGCCCGACGAAAGGGCGCTGGAGGATCTGCTGCTTCGGGGCCGCGTGGACATGGGGATCAAAGTGGCGCCCGATTTCGCAGCCCAGATCCGGAAAGGGCAGACTGCTCCCGTGCAGATCATCGCCGACGGTTCGATGAGCAACATGGCGGCCCTGCGCATGGCCTACACCTCGACCGTTCTGGAGCGGTTCAACAGCCAGACCCTTCGGGAACTCTATCCGCAGACGCTGCGCTACGGCCGGATCGATGCGCGCGTCCGCACCTGGTACAACCCCAACATCGAGAGCCGGTATTTCTTTGTGCCCGGCATCGTGGCGTTTGTGATCATGCTGATTTCCCTCTTGTTGACGTCGATCGCCATCATTCGGGAAAAGGAGGCCGGCACGATGGAGCAGCTCATCGTGACGCCTCTGAAATCCTACGAGCTGATTTGCGGAAAAACGATTCCCTATATCATTATTTCGCTGGTTCAGCTCGCGGCGGTTATTGCGGCCGCGGTTTTCTGGTTTGAGATTCCGCTGGCGGGGAGCGTTTTGCTCCTGTTCTTTGCCGCCTGCCTGTTTCTTCTTTCCACGCTGGGCATCGGTTTGTTCATTTCGACCATTTCCGCGACGCAGCAGCAGGCCATGATGACGACCTTCTTTTTCATCCTTCCGTTCTTCATGCTGAGCGGCTTTGTTTTCCCGATCGACAACATGCCCGCGGTGGTCCAGTGGCTGACGTATCTGAATCCGCTGCGGTATTTCCTGGTGATCCTGAGGGGCGTATTTCTCAAGGGGGTCGGGATGGATATTCTCTGGCCCCAGTTTGTTTTTCTGGCGATTCTGGGAGGCGCGGTGTTTGCCGGAGCGATTGCCCGCTTTAAAAAACGGCTGGATTAGTGTAAGAAACAGGAGAGAGGCTGTGAGCGATAGGTGATAGGGAAAAGCTCGTGGTTCAAGGTGAATGGTGAATGGTGGATGGTGGATGGTGGATGGTGGATGGTGGATGGGAAAAAAGTGATGAGAGATGAGTAGGGAACGGGTTTAAACCGTTCCTTGCGGTCTGAAGACGGAAGGTTAGGCATATGCTGAAGGTTGTCGAAGATGAAAAGCTGATTGCCCGGTATGCGCGCCTCTTTACGAAAAGCTTCCGGCCGTTTGTCGATGAAAAAATTCGGGCGAAACTGGGGCATCAGGGGGCGAATTTCGACGCCAAAGTCGCCTGGTCGAAAAAGCTGAACCTCTGGATTTTTTCGCAGGCGACCCGGGGTGTCCGCTACTGGAATGTGTTCGGAAGAGGCAAGCCTCCGGCGTCGGGCCACCTGACGATTACGGCGGAAATCAATTTTCCGTGGAAGGGCATCGACCGGAAGACCGGCGCCGCCTTTGCCCGGGACCGGCAAAACCGCATTTATGTGATTCACCGGGGGAAAATCGGAGGCGGCAAAAAAGGCGTCGGCAAATCTCTGTTTGAGAAAAACTACCGGGGGATCTGGGCCTGGATGGAGGACGGCGATTCCCTTTCGCAGGTCGCAGTGGTCGGACTGTTGGGAAGCGAACGGTTTGCCCTGCAGGCCGCCGGGTTTGTCGAAAAGATCGAAAAGCTCAAATTGGCGGCCTCCCGCTCCTTCCAGACGTCGCTGGATTTTCCGGAAGTGTTTTTTGACGGCTTGCGCGTCGGAAACCCGCCTTCATCCGCTCCTGATGAAGAGATCTATGCCGGCGATCATGATCTGGTCGTCGGCCAGCTGGCTTCCCTCCTTTCGCGCCGGAAATATAAAATCGGAAATGATGAGAGGTTGGAATTGTTCATGATGCGGCCCGCCTCGGACGGCGTATCCTGCCTTTTTGCCGTTTGCGCCGACCGGCGCGAAAAAAGTGTGCTGGCCGCTGCCGCGAAGCTGCTCCTGGAAAAATCCACCCGGGGCGGCCATCCCCGGGCGATCCTGGTTCTCCCGGAGGAAGAGGCAAACCGTTACGCAGAGCCCATGCGACGGATATCGATTGAAGTCTTCGGCTATCGCCCGGAAGGCGAAAAAATACTTTTCCCGGACCTGGACCTGGCCGGGTTTGACCGGGATTGACGAGAGGCACGTTTTTTATGGATGCGTTTTTGGAAATGGGCCGGCAGGTTCTTGCCTCGCAGCCCTTCAGTGTTTTGATCGGAGCGGAGCTGACCGGTTTTGCCGTGGGCAGCGCTGAAATCAAGGTTCCCATCCAACCAAAGCTCAAACAGCAGCATGGGTTTCTGCATGGCGGCGTGGTCAGCTACGCGGCGGACAATGCGCTGACCTATGTGGGCGGCAGTGTTCTGGGTCCCGCCGTGGTGACATCGGAATTCAAAATCAATTATGTTCGGCCGGCGCTGGGCGACGCGATTGTGGCGCGGGCGACGGCGGTTTACGTCGGGAAAAATCAGGCGGTCTGCCGCTGCGATGTCTTTGCCGTTGACGGCGGCAAAGAAAGCCTGTGCGCGACGGCCCAGGGCACCATCAACAAACTCGGACAGTCCAAATAAGCCGGGAGCGTTTCTTCAGTGAATTGCGCCGGATTCCGGTTTCTACGGGATTGCCGAAACCGGGCGGCAGATCCGGCGGCCTTCATGCTTCAGGCCGCCGGATCTGCGGGATTGCTTAAGTCCCCATGCTTTTTTGTATTGCCGTTTTAGTTCGGCAGGCGAACCATGTTTGCCGTACTCTTTGTAATCTTCTTGATATTTTCCCATTCTTTGTCGCTTTTGATCCACCAGAAATACTGAATGGGCGGCGTCAATGTCCCATTTTCAACGGTCTGGGTGGAGCCGTTGATCAGAAGACCGCCCTTTTCGGTAATGCCGAATATTTCCGTCGGTATGGTGTCGCCGTTGATCGGCAGCGCCTTATGGAAATCCGCCCGGATTTTATAGACGTCCGTTGTCGTGCCCGCTTTTTCGATGGCCCGGGCCAGAGCTATCGTTGCTCCGTAATTCCTGAAGCCTTCCGACGTGACCATCCGTTTATACGCAGCTTTGTACCGTTTTTCGTAAGCGAGCGACGCGGGAACGGGAACGCTCATGGGCGTGGCGACGCCGATCGTGTTGTTCATCAGTTTGTAGCCTTTCAGAAGATAAGCCATATAATCCAGCTTGGCCTGATCGATGACAATAAAGGCGCCCTTGAAGCCCATGCCCCGCGCCTGTTCGATGACCAGGGCGGTGGTGGCGGACGGACCGCCGATCAGCATCGCTTCCGGCTTGGTGGCCAGCGCCGCGGCGAGCGGAGCGGAAAAATCGGTTTCCGTGTAATAGTTGGCGGGCTTGTCCGCCGTGACGGTGCCGCCGACTTTCGTCCAGCGCTCCCGGAAGGCATCCCGCCACTCTTCTCCGTAGGCCCCGGCGGTCACGACCATGGCGACCTTCTTGTAGCCCCTTTTCAGGGCGCTGGCAATAAACTGGTCCAGATAGACGGTAAAGGGGGGGGCCGTTGTTCCGATGAGAAGCTTGTTGCCCATTTCATAGAGCTTGGGAGTGCTCGTGTAGGCCATCAGAAGAAACTCGTTGCCCTTTTCCTGATTGATTTTGTTCATGGCCGCGATAGTGGTAAATACGCCGTTATAGACCGCAATGGCGCCCATGTTGCGGAAGCGCCGGGCGTTGTTGACGGCGGCCGTTGGGTCGGACCGGTCGTCCAACTTTTCCAGCTTGATTTTATGCTTTTTTCCGCTGACGGTAATGCCGCCGCCGGCGTTGATTTCGTTGACGGCCATGTCAATGCCGTAGAGCATGTCCTGGCCGTATTCCGCCGCCGGGCCGCTCAGGGGCCCAGAAAACCCGATGACAATTTCCTGGGCGCGGGCCATCCACGCTCCCGACATCACCAGACCGACAACCACCGATGCCACAAGAACTTTCCAATGCTTCATTTTCCCCTCCTTATGATTGGAAATAGACGTGCTTGATGATCCATACAAATCCAAAAAAAGTTGTTCTGCGCCGGGCAGTGAAAAAAGACGGAACAAAACCGGCTTTTTTCGGTGCATGCCGTCCGGCTTCCGAATTCGAAAGCAATCGAGATGTTTGTTTTTGTGGCGAAATTATATAAAAAAAGATCTTTCCCTGTCAACCAATAAACGGGAGACCATGAAATATTTGCTTGTAATGACCAGGGATATTTGGTTAATAAATTGACGCTGCATGCCTGTGGATCCGAAACGTGCCGAAAAAAATGGTTCTGCAAACCAGAAAACGAATGATATCAAGGAGAAGCTATGGGCGAAAACATCGGTGAGTATTCAAACAACATTGTTGATCTGAGGCGCCACATGTGGATGGCCGGCGTTGAAGTGGAGCTGAGAAGACTGATCTGGCAGATTGCCATTGTCGGCAAGTACATCTCCGCCAAAATTCATGAATCCAACCGCAAGCTGGCGGGTTTTAAGAATATTTACGGGGAAGAGCAGCTTGCACTGGACCGCGTGAGCGATGATATTCTGAAAAACAAACTGCAACACTCGGGCTTTGTGAGCCACTACGCGTCCGAAGAGCTCGACGATATCGTAGCCATCGGCAACGGCAAGGAAAAATACATCGTGACCGCCGATCCGCTGGATGGATCGTCTCTCGTGGACACCAATCTGGCCATCGGCACGATCATCGGCATTCACCAGAACACCATTTTTGACTGCGGGCGGAATTCCATGGTGGCCGCCCTGTACATTACCTACGGCCCGCTGATCACGATGATTTATTCGGCCGGCAGGGGCGCGCATGAGTTTGTTCTGGACCGGGAAGGGGAATATGTGCTCTCGGAGGAGAATATCCGACTGAAAGAAAAAGGATCGATCTTTTCGCCCGGCGGCCTGCGCCGGGACTGGACGGACGCGCATCTGAAGTTCATCGGAAAGCTGGAGAGCGACGGCTACAAGCTGCGCTACAGCGGCGGCTTTGTGCCGGACATCAACCAGGTGATCATCAAGCGAGGAGGTTTGTTTACGTATCCCGCCCTGAAGAAATCCCCTCAGGGGAAGCTGCGGCTGCTGTTCGAACTGCAGCCGATGGCCTTCATCGTGGAGCAGGCCGGCGGCAGGGCGACCGACGGAAAGGACGATATTCTTTCCCTGAAGGTCGCCTCGGTGGATCAACGCGCGCCGATTTATATCGGCTCCGCGGCGGAAGTGAAGATGGCGGGGGAATATCTGTCGCAATAATAGCAGAAGGATAAGGAGCAGCCATGATTTACGAAAACAAAGATCAGTTGAAAAAAGGATGCGAAGCCACTCTCTCCCATGAAGGCGGGGACGTCCGCATTTTGGATGAAGAAAGGTTTCGGAGCAGATTGATTGACGACTTGATCCAGACCGTGGCGTTCAGTCCCGATCAGGGAACGAGGGAAGCCGCGGGCTTTCTGATTCGCCGGGGCGCGGCCGCGCTGGGGATCGTGTCCTCGTCGATACAAGCCCTCTACGATGCGATGGGGCGCGGGGAAGTGGGCGGCTTTACGGTTCCGGCCATCAACATCCGCGGCATCAGCTACGATGTGGCGCAGGCGGTTTTCCGCGCCGCGATGGCGGGAAACGTCGGGCCGGTCCTTTTTGAAATTGCCCGGTCGGAAATCGACTACACCCGGCAGAGACCTTTGGAATACACCTGCGCCGTTACGGCGGCCGCCGTGAAAACCGGCTGGCGCGGGCCGATCTTCCTTCAGGGCGACCACTTCCAGGTGAATGCTAAAAAATTTGCCGCGGATTCGGAAAAGGAGACGCAGGCGGTCAAGAATCTGATCTGGGAAGCCATCGAAGGCGGGTTTTACAACATTGACATCGACACCTCCACGCTGGTGGACCTGTCGAAGCCCACGATCAAGGATCAGCAGCGGACCAACTTCTCGCTGGCGGCGGAACTGACCACCATGATCCGCGATCTGGAGCCGGAAGGCATCACGATTTCCGTGGGCGGGGAGATCGGCGAAGTGGGCGGCAAAAACAGCACGGTGGAAGAGCTGCAGGTTTACATGGAAGGGTATCTTGAGGAGCTCAAGAAGCGCGGCGACGCCTTCAAGGGCATCAGCAAGATCAGCGTGCAGACCGGCACGACGCACGGCGGCGTTCCGCTGGCCGACGGCACGGTCGCGAAAGTCAAAATCGACTTCGACGTCCTGGAGAAGCTGTCGGACGTCGCCCGCAGGCAATATGGCCTTGCCGGAGCGGTTCAGCACGGGGCTTCCACGCTGCCCGACGAGGCGTTCGACCGCTTTCCCGCCACCGGCACGGCGGAAATCCACCTGGCCACGGGCTTCCAGAATATGATTTACGACAGCAAGGTTTTTCCTGCCGACCTTCGGACGAGGATCTACGATTATCTGAAGACCAATATGAAAGGCGAGTGGAAGGAAAAGGACACGGAAGAGCAGTTCATCTACAAAACCCGCAAGAAGGGTTTCGGGCCGTTCAAACTGGAATTGTGGCATCTGCCGGCGGATATTCGCGCGGCCATCTGCGCCGAGCTGGAGCGCCAGTTTGCGTTTTTGTTCGACAAGCTGAAAGTCAACGGAACCCGGGAACTTCTCGACAAATACATCAAATCGATTGACGTGCCGCTGAAGATGCCGCCGGCCATCAAAGGCTAAGGCCTTTGAACGGGGTGACCATGGATCGCAGAGAACGGTCGCGACCGTTCCCTGCTGTTTTGTGCAAAAGAAAGCGGACATCTTGGGCATGGAAAATTCATCGGCTTGACGGAGTTGCAAAATGAAAGCGGCCGTATTGGAGAGCATCACGAATATTCGGGAGCATCCGCGGCCGCTTTCTTTTGTGGATCTTCCCGATCCCGAACCCTTTGAGGGTCAAATTCTGGTCAGGGTTTCCACCTGCGGCGTCTGCCATACCGAACTCGATGAAATCGAAGGCCGGACACCCCCGTCTTCCTTTCCCTTTATTCTGGGCCACCAGATTGTCGGCATTGTTGAAAAATGCGGCCCCCGGGCGCTGAAATTCTCCGCCGGCCAAAGGGTCGGCATCGGCTGGATCGGTTCAGCCTGCGGAACATGCAACTATTGCCGCGGCGGCATGGAAAACCTCTGCCCGGATTTCAGGGCGACCGGCCGCGACATTCCGGGCGGCTACGCACAATACACAACAGTCCTCGAGGATTTTGCCTTTCCCGTTCCGGACGCTTTTTCCGACGCGCAGGCCGCGCCGCTTTTGTGCGCGGGCGCCATCGGCTGGCGGTCGCTTCGCCTGGCCGGCCTTGCCGACGGAGAGCCCCTGGGGCTCACGGGATTCGGCGCTTCGGCCCACCTGGTTCTGCAGCTTGCCCGCTATCTCTATCCCCGTTCCAAAATATGTGTTTTTGCCCGCTCCGAACGCGAACGCAACTTTGCCCTTTCTCTGGGCGCGGGCTGGGCGGGGGAACCCGCTGAAAAAAGCCCGGAGAAACTTGCCGCCGTCATCGACACGACGCCCGCCTGGAAGCCGGTGGTCGAAGCACTGGCCAATCTCGCACCCGGCGGACGGCTGGTGATCAACGCCATCCGCAAGGAGGCGTCGGACCGGGACCAGCTCCTGCGCCTGGAGTATCCGCTTCATCTGTGGCAGGAAAAGGAAATCAAAAGCGTGGCCAACGTGGCGCGCCGGGACATTGCGGAATTCCTCGATCTTGCCGCGAAAATACCGATCCTCCCCGATGTGGAGGAATATGCTTTTTTCGACGCCAACCGGGCGCTTGCCGAACTCAAGGCCGGCCAAATCCGCGGCGCAAAAGTATTGAAAATAGGCAATGGGCTATAGGCCGGAGGCGATAGGTAAAAAAGAGAGAAAAACTAAGGACGGCAAACGACGCTCCCATAGCCCCCGGCCTATCGCCTATTTTCCTTCCGCCCGCCAGCCGGCCACATACTCCCATGATTTTATCCCGGCAGGCGGTTCTTCCTGTCGCCATATTCCCGCCAGCCCCAGTTCCCGGACGGTCAGGTCAAAGTGGCAAAGCGCGATGCCCATGTCGATTTCCTGCAGGGAAACATCCCGCAGGTGACGGTATCCCGCGCTGCGCGACAGGTAAAATGAAAAGGCGCCCTGCTTCGGATCACAGATGATCCGCCAGGGCTGCTTGTTGGAGGCTGAGGGGCCCAGACGGACGTTTTCCAGCGCCTCGGCGTAAGGGCCCGCCGCCTCGACAGGGAGCGGAGTCGCGGCGTTGCCGCGAAAGAAGAGTTCCGGCCAGGGCAGGCGGTGGTCGGAGCCTGCAAAGCCGCGCAACAATCGCTCCGTCAGGCTTCGGCGCCCGGCCGCATAGCCCACGGGACTGACGGTCGGCATCAGTTCGTCGCGCCGCATGCCCGCCGCTCGACCGAAGGCGCTGATCGCGAAGGTTCCGCCCAGCCAGCAGGTGCTAAGCCCCAGTTCGGTGGCCTTCAGGATCAGTTTTTCCTTGCAGTATCCATAGTCAACGGTGGCCATCGGCGCGGGGCGGATCATCCCCGCAATGTAGAGCCGGGCGTTTTGAATCACGCCGTACGTGCCCAGCTTTTTCCAGGCGTCTCGCGGCAGTTCGTCCATCTCCAGCAGGACAAAGCGCGGCGTGTTTCCGAACAATCCCCGCGCGGACGCTTCGACGGCCTGCCGGAACGTCCGAAGAAGGTTGTCGTCCAGGGGCTTGTTTTCGTAAGACCGGCAGGAAAAACGTCTGCGGATGATGTCGGAAACAGGGGTCATATCGCCTCCCGCAAATTTTTATTGTCAAATCTCTCGCGATTCCTTATATACTATCCACTCAAAAATGGTAAACGACTTTTCGGTTCGGAGGAATAACGAGACTATGAAACTCGCCACCGTCGAGCAAATGCGTGAAATGGATCGCCAGGCGATTGAAAAACTGGGGATTGCGGAAGAAATGCTCATGGAAAACGCGGCGCACGCGGCGGTTTCGCTGCTGCAGAATGCTTTCGGCATCCGGGACAGAAACTTTGTGATTTTCTGCGGCATTGGCAACAACGGAGGTGACGGGCTGGCCGTGGCCCGGCTGATCAAGTCCGCCGGAGGCCGCGCAAAAGTATTTCTGACGGCTTCTCCCAAAAAATACACCGGGGCCGCCAAACTCAACTATGACATCTTATGCAACCTGGACGCGGACGTTCAACTGCTTTCCAGAGCCCAGGAGGCGCGCGTTGACTTGCTGGCCGCCGACGTTGTGGTGGACGCGATTTTCGGCACGGGGCTGGACCGCGACGTCCGGGGGCTGGCCGCCGATGTGATTGCGCTCGTCAACGCCTGCGGCCGGCCGGTGGTGAGCCTGGACATCCCCTCCGGCATCTCCGGCAACAGCGGACAGGTGATGGGCGCGGCGGTTCGCGCGACCCACACGGTGACGTTCGGTTTGCCGAAGCTCGGGAACCTTTTGTACCCCGGGTACGAACATTGCGGGGCGCTTTCGGTGACGCATATTTCGTTCCCGCCGTCTCTTTATCAGGGGGACGCGCTGACGGTGGAGACCAACGGCACGGTGGCGCCTCTGCCCCCGCGTCCCGCCCAGGCCTATAAAAGCTCCATGGGAGACGTTCTGTTTATCGCCGGAGGCGGCAACTACTTCGGCGCGCCGTATTTTTCCGCGATGTCCTTTTTGAAATCGGGCGGAGGGTACGCGAGGCTGGCGTCGCCCGCGTCGATCATTCCCTTTGTCGCCCAGTCCGGACGCGAAATCGTTTATCTGCCGCAGCGGGAAACGGCTCTGTTTGGCCTTTCGCTCAAAGCCAAACCGGATTTGCTGGCGCTGGCGGAAAAGGCCGATATGGTGGTGATGGGCCCCGGCCTTTCGCTGCAGGAGGAAACGACCAAGCTCATCCGGGAACTCGCCGCCGTCATTTCCCGGCCGCTTTTGATCGACGGGGACGGTCTGACGGCCATCGCCGAGCGGCCGGAAATTCTGCTCAAAAGGAAGGCGGAAACGATTCTGACGCCGCATGCGGGCGAAATGGCGCGTCTGACGCGAAAAACGGTCGCCTGCGTGAATGCCGACAAGATCGGCGTTTTGCGGGAAGCGGCGAAGAAGCTGAACGCCACGGTGGTTTTCAAAGGCCCGCACTCGCTCGTCGGCCTGACGGACGGCCGGGTGTATGTCAATTTAAGCGGAAATCCGGGCATGGCCACCGCCGGAAGCGGCGATGTCCTGACCGGCTGCATCGCGGCCATGCACGGTCTGGGATTACAGCCTGCGCTGGCCACCCGCAAGGGCGTTTTCCTGCACGGCTGCGCCGGGGATCTTGCCGCGGCGGAAAAAGGTCAGGACGGCATGACCGCGACGGATATTCTGGAACACCTGCCGCAGGCGCTGAAAAATGATCGTGAGGACGCCGATGAAAGGCGTTACGAACCGCCGGTTCTGCTGTAGAAACGCGGCGCTTTGCCGGACCTTTTCCCGGCCGCACTTCGTGATTGACTTTCCTTCAGGGACGCGCCTATAATTTCTCCGCAAAAATCCGAAAGACAGGAGAAATATCATGGCCGGAATACCCCATCTCCAGTGGTCCCAGAGTCTCAGTGTTCGGGTGGACGGCATTGACGCCCAGCACAAAAAACTTTTTGAAATTACCAATCATTTGATCGATGTTTTTGAAGCCGGATCCGGCGACTTTCTGACGGTGATCAGTGAGCTGGTCGAATACACCACCGTTCACTTCCATGACGAGCAGATGGTGATGATGAATGCGAAATTTCCGGGCCTCGCGGCGCATACCGCGGAGCATGACAAATTCATCGCCAAAGTCGAGGAATTTCTTCAGGCCTACGGCGAAGGCAACGAGGACGTAGGATCCAAAATGCTCGTCTTTTTGAGAGACTGGCTTTTTGCCCATACGTCGGGATTGGACATGGAATATGCGCAATTTCTGGCGAAGAACCCCGCGAAAGCCAAGGCTTTCTGAAACTCGTTTGCCCATCATGATAAGGAAGGTTGACTATGGCTGACATGTCCAAAGTTGCCGGATTGCAGGATGTCTTAAGGCAGCAGAAGGGATTGCAGAGCATCACCAGCCGCATCAATGCCGCGACCGGCATCCGGCAGATGATTGCTGAGATTTGTCCTCTGCTGATCGACCTGTTCCGGGTCGAAGCGGCGCATGTGTTCGTTCGCGAAAAAAACCGGCAAGACGTTTATACGTTTACGGGTCAGACCGGGGATGTAAAAACGGTTCTGGGCCCTCAAACGCTTCCCGGATATATCGCGAACGAAGGGAAAATGATTCATATCAGTGATTTCAATAAATCTGACCAAATCGAGGCCTACCGGGATTTTCCCGTCAGCGGAGGCGGGGACAGCCGTTTCGGCCTCCCTGTGCGGCAGATTCTGGCCATGCCGATTTTTTATGGCGGCGAAACGCTCGGCGCCGTTGAGGTTCTCAACAAAAAGGAAGACGGACCCTTCGGGGAAAAAGAGCCGGCGCTTTTGCAGAATATTTCCGAGCTGCTCGGTGTGGCCCTCTACAATTTTCTGCTGGTTGATCCCAAGGCAAAAAGGGTGAAAGGCGCCTATCTGGTGTCTCAGGGTCTGATTTTGCAGGAAGAAATGGACCGGGCCAAAGAAGAATCCCGGGTGACCAAAGAGCCTCTCCAGGATGTGCTGGTGAAAAAATTCAAAATCAGCAAGGAAGATGTCGGCCGGGCCTGTGAATTTTTCTGGCAGTGCAAATTTGTTTCTTTCGACAAGAAAACGCCCATTCCCGGCGAGCTTTTGAAAAACCTGAAAAGAGACTACCTGATCCGGGAAGTCTGGGTGCCTCTGGAAAGAACCGACAAGGGCGTTCGCGTGATCATGGATGATCCTCAGGACATTCTCCGGCGCGACGCCGTTGAAAAGTCGCTCAAGGTAAAATCCGTGCAGTATGACGTTGCACTGAAGGAGGATATTCTCCAGTTCATTGATCTGTTCTTTCAGGAGAGCGCCGGGGAATCAACCTTTTCGGAGCTGCTGGATAAACTCGAACCGGGCGAGAGCGAAAGGAAAGAAGAAACGGAAGACGTTGACGAGTCCGACAGCGCCATCATCCAACTGGTCAACAAAATCATCAGCGACGCGTTCAACCGCCGGGCGTCGGATATTCATATCGAACCGAATGTCATCGACAAGAACGTGCTGGTGCGGTTCCGGGTGGACGGGGACTGCGCGCTTTATCAAACCGTGCCCTACAGCTACCGGTCGGCGCTGATTTCCCGCATTAAAATCATGGCGAATCTCGATATCACCGTGAAACGGATTCCGCAGGACGGAAAGATCAAGATCAAGCGGTCCGGCGCGGAGGAAATCGAACTGCGCGTCGTGACGATTCCGACACAGGGCGGCGTGGAGGATGTGGTCATGCGCATCCTGGCCAAAGGCGACGCCCTGCCGCTCTCCGCCATGCGGATGTCGAACAGAAACTATCAGGACATTCTGAAAATCTGCGAGCAGCCCTACGGGATGATTCTGGTGGTCGGCCCGACCGGTTCGGGGAAAACGACCACGCTGCACGCTATTTTGAATCACATCAACAAGCCGGACCGGAAAATCTGGACCGCCGAAGATCCCGTGGAAATCACCCAGCGGGGCTTGCGGCAGGTGCAGGTGCAGCCGAAAATCGGATTTGATTTTGCGGCGGCGATGCGGGCGTTTCTCCGCGCCGACCCGGATGTGATCATGGTCGGCGAAATGCGGGATTTTGAGACGGCCAAGATCGGCGTCGAGGCGTCGCTGACGGGGCATCTGGTGTTGAGCACCCTGCATACCAACAGCGCCCCGGAGACGATTTCCCGGCTTCTGGACATGGGGATCGACCCGCTCAATTTCGCGGATTCCCTGCTGGCGGTGCTGGCGCAGCGGCTGGTCCGGACGCTTTGCGGCAATTGCAAAGAGGCCTACCATCCGACCCGGGAAGAATACGATCAGATCGCGCAAAGCTTCGGCGCCGAATATTTTGCAAAGCAGAACCTTCCCTATTCCGACGACCTGACGCTTTATCGTCCCAAAGGGTGCGACGCGTGCGACCAGACGGGATACAAGGGACGCATCGGCATCCACGAACTGCTCCTGAATTCACCGGAAATACGGAAGCTGGCCATTGACCGGCAGGAGAGCATCGAAACGCTCCGGAAAGTCGCCATGAACCAGGGGATGTTGACCCTTTACCAGGACGGCATTTTGAAAGCGTTTCAGGGCCTGACGGATATCAAACAGGTGCATCGGGTCTGCGTGACGTCGAAATAGCGCCTTGTTGCGGTTTCCGTCTTTTCCGCCGCCGTCGGCATGAGCGTCAGGTTTTTCTCGACAGGATGTAGCCGGCCACGGCCGTCAGGTGCTCTTTTTCGGGACTGGCGGAAAAAACGTCAAGGTTTTTCACCGCCTGCGTGATGAATTGCTCCGCGCGCTTCAACGAATAATGAATGCCGCCGGATTGTTGAATCACCTCAAAAATATTCCGGATGGCTTCGGAAGCTAAATCTTTTTTCTCAATCGCGGATTTGATCTTTTCGCGCCGGTCCGGCGGGCAGTGGGACAGCGTGTAAATGAGCGGCAGCGTCATTTTTCCTTCTTCCAGGTCCTTGCCGATGGATTTGCCGAAATCCTCTTCGCGGGCCATGTAATCCAGCGTATCGTCCGTGATTTGAAACGCCATGCCGATGTTGTAGCCGTATTGCCCGAGGGCGCGGGCCTGCGACTCCGGCGCGCCGCCCAGCGCGGCGCCGCTTTCACAGGCGGAGGAGATCAGCACGGCGGTTTTCTTCTCCACGATGCTCAGATACTCCTCTTCGGTGAGGCTGGTGTCTCCGCACTTCATCAACTGGAACACTTCGCCTTCCGACATGACGTTGGTCATCTTCGACATGAGCTGGACGACCCGGATGTCGCCGATGTCGGCCAGAAGGCTGAAAGCTTTGGAATACAGAAAATCGCCGACCAGAACGCTGGCGGCGTTGCCCCAGACGCGGTTGGCCGAGGTTTTCCCCCGGCGGAGGAGGCCCTCATCGATGACGTCGTCGTGCAGGAGGCTGGCCGTGTGAATGAATTCAATGGAGGCCGCCAGCGGAAAGCGGCGGGGGCCGTCATAGCCGCAAAGCCTCGCGCAGATCAGATGCAGAAGCGGCCGGAATCGTTTGCCGCCGCTGTCGATCAGGTGATGCGCGACGTCGGGAATCAGCCGGACGTCGGACGTGATGTACCGGTCCAGGTGGGTTTCGACCTTATGCATTTCGTTTTTATAGAGGGAGAAAATATCCGATAGATCCATGATAAACGCTTGCCTTGTTTGTTGGTGAGCTGACTATAGTGGTTTTTTTCTGTAATTGTCAAACAGGATTTCACCGAAAAGATCGTAATGGTCGGCGCCGGTGATCCTGCAGCGGACGAAATCGCCGATGGCGGCCGGGCCTTTTTTCAGGTAGGTGACTCCGTCGACGTCCGGCGCCTGCCGGCGGCAGCGCCCGACCCGCGCGAAATCGGGACGGTCGCTGATTCCCTCCATCAATACTTCCTGGACGGAGCCAATCAGCGTTTGGTTCACGGCGTAGGAAACGTCCGCCTGTTCGCTCATGATCGCGTCGTGTCTTCGATCCTTTTCTTTTTCAGAGATCCGCGACGGAAGATCCGCGGCGGGCGTGCCTTCTTCCCGCGAATAGGTGAAAACGCCCAGGTGGTCAAATCGCGCTTCTGCCACGAAATCGAGCAGCCGCTCAAACCGCTTTTGCGTTTCTCCCGGAAACCCCACGATGAGAGAGGTGCGAAGCGCAAGGTCGGGCATCAGGCTTCTCGCCTGACGAAGTATTTCCCGAATCATCTCCGATGAAACCCGGCGGTTCATGGCGTGAAGGATCGCGTCGTCAATATGCTGAACCGGCAGATCCAGATAGCGGCAGATGTTTTCCCGGCCGGCCATCGCCTCCAGAACATCGGGCGTGATGTGCGCCGGATGGGCGTACAGCAGGCGCAGCCAGCGCAGACCGGGAATCGCCGACAAATCGGACAGCAGGCCGGAAAGCGTCGGGCGGTTTTTCAAGTCGCTCCCGTAGGCGGTGGTGTCCTGGCCGATCAGAATGATTTCCCGGATGCCCCGGCCGACCAGGATTTCCGCTTCCCGCAGAATATCGTCCGGCCTGCGGCTGCGCGCCCTGCCGCGGATGGAGGGGATCGCGCAGTAGGCGCAGCGGTTGGAACAGCCGTCCGATATTTTCAAATAAGCGGTGGCGGCGCCGGAGGGCAGCAGCCGTTCGTGCCGCGACGTCATCAGAAAATCCGGCTTGGAGACAATCGCCTTCCGCCGGGTCCCGCCTGCGTCGAGCCTTCGCAAATGTTCGGCAATGCGTCCGACTTCTCCCGTGCCGATCCACAGGTCCGCTTCGGGGATTTCCGAAGAGAGCGCCTTGCCGTAGCGCTGGGCCAGGCAGCCGGCCACCACCAGCTTCAGGTCACGGCCGCGCTGTTTTTTGATTTGCGCCAGGGTCAGGATCGCTTCCAGCGATTCTTCTTTGGCCGGCCCGATAAAGCCGCAGGTATTGATGAGGACGACATCCGCGTCCTGCGGGCGCTCCGCCATCGTCATTCCGGAGGCCCGGGCCAGCCCGCCCATGACTTCCGAATCAATAAGATTCTTGGAGCAGCCCAGGGAGAGGATGTGCAGTTTTCCGGAAAGCAATTTTTTCACTGCGGGAGTTTCCGAATCAGAACTTTTCGGGGTTTCGCGCCGTCGGAGGGGCCGACGATGCCTTCGCGCTCCATCTGTTCGATCATGCGCGCGGCGCGGTTGTAGCCGATTTTCATGTAGCGCTGCACCAGCGAGATGGAGGCCTGCCCCAGTTCGCCGACGAGGGCCACGGCCTCGTCGTATTTTTCATCGTAGCCGTCTTCATCCTGCCGGGTTTGGCCGGATTCCAGTTCAAATTTTTCAATCGAGGCGTCGTAGATCGGCTGGGCCTGCATTTTGATGAATTCGACGATGCGCGATATCTCCGCGTCCGACAGATACGCGCCGTGAATGCGGGTGAGCTTGGAGGTGCCGGGCGGGATGAAGAGCATATCGCCCGCGCCCAGGAGCTGCTCCGCTCCCGGCTGATCGATGATGGTGCGGGAATCGATTTTGGAGGAGACTTTGAACGAAATGCGCGTGGGGAAATTGGCCTTGATCAGTCCGGTGATGACGTCCACCGAGGGACGCTGCGTCGCCAGAATGAGGTGAATGCCCGCCGCGCGCGCCATCTGCGCCAGCCTCGTCAGCGATTCTTCCACGTCTCTGGGGGCGACCATCATCAGGTCGGCCAGCTCGTCGATCACGATGACAATGTAGGGAAGCGTGACGTGCTGAAACGGCGCGTCGCTTTCGGCCGAATCCTCCGCCGGGTCCCTGTCGGGCCGGGGCTCCGGTTTCGGCTCCTTGGCCGCCGTTCTGGCTTTTCCGCGGGTGATGATGATTTCGTTATAAGCGTCGATGCTTTTTACGCCCAGTTCGCTGATGATTTGATAGCGGCGCTCCATTTCTTCCACCGTCCAGCGCAGCACCTGCGAGGCTTTTTTCGGGTCCACGACGACCGGATGCATCAGATGCGGAATGCCTTCGTAGGACGACAGTTCCAGCCGCTTGGGATCCACCATGAGAAATTTGATGTTGTCCGGCGTCGCTTTGAAGAGAATGCTGCAGATCATGGCGTTGAGCGCGACGCTTTTCCCGGAGCCGGTTGTTCCGGCAATGAGCAGGTGCGGCATTCTGGCCAGATCGGCAATGACCGGCGCGCCGACAAAGTCAACGCCCAGCGCGATGGGCAGACGCAGGGAGGATTCGGTAAAGGCGTCGTTGTCGAGAACATCCTTGAGAAACACCGGCTCTCTCTTGAGGTTGGGGATTTCTATGCCGATGACGGATTTGCCGGGAATCGGCGCCAGAATGCGGATGCTGGGCGCCATGAGCGCCAGCGCCAGGTCGTCGGTCAGGCTGGTGATGCGGTTGATCTTGACGCCCGCAGCCGGTTCCAGCTCATACATGGTGATGACCGGGCCGGGCAGAACCTCCACCACGCGCCCCTCGACGCCGAAGTCGGCGAGCTTTTTCTCCAGAATGCGCGAGTTGGTGATCAAATGGTCGCGTTTGACGCGGGCGTCTTTTTGCGGCGGCTCGCTGAGCAGCGAAAACGGCGGCAGCTGAAAGGCGCCGTCGGATGGAAGTTTTGCAAAATCAAAATGGGTCTGCTCGACTTTTTTCGTCTTTGCTTTTTTCGGCGGGGCTTTCGCCGCGGCGTCTTCGATGACGGGCGGCGGACTTTTTTCGGCTTTTGCCCTGGCGAACCAACCGGTGAAGAAGGAGACGGCCCGGCCTTTGAAGGCGGAAAGCCCCTCCCGGACGGATTGCAGGAATTTTTCGGTTGTCGAAACGAGAGAAAAATCGATGATAAAAAAGAGCGAAACCATCATCCAGGCGATGAGCAGAATGAAGGTTCCCGCCGGATTGAAATAGCCCTGCAGAAACCGGACGAGGCCCGCGCCGAGAATGCCTCCCGACGGAAAGGTGGCTCCGTACACCGTGACGCCGCCCCGGATCAGGGCGTCGGAAAGCGCGGCGAGCGAGAGCGTCAGGGACAGGAAGCCGAACACGCGAGGCGTCTTCAGGGAAAACTCCGGACGCCGGAAAAATTGAAACGCCAGCGCAAGCGAAGAGGCCGGCAGAAGAAACGAGGCGAGGCCCAGAAGAAAAATCATCCAGCGGGCTGTATAGGCACCAACAATTCCCGTCCAATTGTGTGTTGATGAGGGCTCTCCTACGGATTTCAACAGGGGCGCGGGATCCTCCGGCGAAAAGGAAAAAAGGCATAAGAAGAGAAACAGCGACAGCGCGAGGCAGAGGACGCCCTTGATTTCCCGAAATCGCGCAGGCAGAGGATGCTGGGAGGTTTCTTCCATTAGAGCGCCGTCTTTGTGTCCGTCTGGACGTCTTTGATGCCGGCCTTGCCGGCGTCGCGGTAGGCGTCGTAATTGCGAATAATGACCTGCCGGACTCTGTCGATCAGTTCATGCCGGTTTTCCAGCGAGTATCCGGCCACCGGAATCGGTTTGTCGATGATCAGCTTGACTTTCCCCGGTTTGATTTTCAGCGAACGCTTGGGCATGATTTCGCCGCTGCCGATGATGCTGATCGGAACAATCGGCGCGCCCGCCTGAATGGCCAGGTAAAAGGTGCCCTGCTTGAAAGCCTTGATTTCTCCGTCGCGGCTTCTCGTGCCTTCGGGGAAGGTCATGACCGACTTGCCTTCGCGGATGCGCAGCGCCGCCAGCTCCAGGCTCCGCAGGGCTTTTTCGTGGTTCTGCCGGTCGATTTCGATGTAGCCCGCGCTTTTCATGGCCTCGCCGAAGACGGGAATGGCAAACAGCTCTTTTTTGGCGATCCAGCGAAACTGTCCCGGAACGTGGGCCAGCGTGATGAGAATGTCAAAATCGCTCTGGTGGTTGGCCATCAGCACCTGCGGTTTGCCCCGCAGGAGGTTTTCCCGGCCGATCACCCGCACTTTCGTTCCGCAGATCGCCAGCAGAATCCGGCTCCAGATGTTGGCCACCTTGTGGACGTTGTTTTCCGCGTTGGCAAAAAAGGAAAAGACCACCGCCCAGAATGAAAAGAAAGCGGTAATGGCCACGCCTATGGAGACTAAAACAGCTGAACGAATCATCGGTATTTTTCCCTGCTTACGCGCCGGAATGCTGAAAATTTTACTCGGCATTTTTTACTTGATAAACCCGTCGAAGTCAACAGCGAATCGCGTTTTTTTCTTCCTGCCTGTGTCCGCGTGAGGAAAGAAAATCAGCGGGTTTGCGGTGACTCCCGGTCATGTTGTTATTCAGGCAGAGTAAGGGATTGCGGCTTTTTAAAAATTTATTAAAAATCTCGAAAAAAAGATTTTCTGCTTGACAAATGATGGTCGCTCATCTAAACAGCCTGCCTAAGCAAAAGACATTCAAGAGCAACGCCAATGGAACGCGCCTGAACTTTCCGTGTTTGGATGCAGGGGAACGGGACGCGTCGTCCGGATGATGGAGTATCCATGGAACTATTTCTGCAACAGGTTTTTAACGGGATCATGTTGGGGAGCACTTATGCCATTGTCGCGCTGGGGCTGACGATGGTCTTTGGTATTCTGCACGTGCCGAACTTTGCGCACGGTCAGATGTACATGCTGGGTGCTTATGTCTGCTTCTTTTTAATCACCATTTTCGGTTTTGCCTACTGGCCCGCGATGGCGATGTCGGCCGTTGTCCTTGCGCTGGGGGGCGTCATTCTTGAGGTCCTGGTCTTCAAACCGGTGCGCAACGCCGGAGGCATTGCTCCCTTTATTTCAGCACTGGGCGCGCTGATCATCATCGAAAATGCGGTGGTTGTTTTGTGGGGACCGGAAGGCCACCGGATTCCGAATCCGTATCCCGGCATCATCGAAGTCTTCGGCATCACCATGTCCACGCAGCGCCTGCTCGTGATCGGCGTCGCCTTTGCCCTGATCGTGCTTCTGCAGATTTTCATTAAAAAAACAACGTTGGGCAGCACCATCGAAGCCGTGGCGCAAAATAAGGAAGGCGCCACGCTGGTCGGTATCAACGTCAACCGCGTCTCCGCTTTGACCTTTGCCATATCCACCGGTCTGGCCGCGGTCGCCGCCTGCCTGGTGGCGCCCATTTTTATGATATCTCCCAGCATGGGAATGATGGTCGGGATGAAAGCCTTTGTCATTGTCATCCTGGGCGGTTTGGGCAGCATCCCGGGGGCGATTGTGGGCGGTTTGATCCTGGGCCTGATTGAGGCGATCGGCGGCGGGTATTTTTCGGCGGCTTACAAGGATGTGTTCGGTTTCGGCGCTCTGGTGCTGATCCTCGCCATAAGGCCAACGGGCTTGTTTGGGAAGGAGATTAAGGGCAGATGATGAAGTGGCTGAAGACAAATTGGTTTTATCTGGTCGTTCTGGTAATTGCCCTGGCGCTTCCTCTGGTCATAACGAACCGGTACTACTCGCAAGTCATCACGATGAGCCTGCTTTTCGCGATCGGCGCCTTGAGTCTTAACCTCATCCTGGGATTTACCGGTCAAATGTCGCTTGCCCACGGAGCTTTTTTCGCCATCGGAGCATACGGCGTCGCCATTCTTACCTATACGCTGGGATGGAATTTCTGGCTTGCCCTTCCGTCCTCGGCGCTGCTTGCCGCATTCATCGGCTTTCTGGTCGGCATGCCGGCGCTTCGCACGCGGGGATCCTACTTCGCCATTACGACCATGTGTCTGGGCGAGATTATCTATCTGATCGCCGGCAACTGGATGGAACTGACGGGGGGCCACAACGGCATCGTGGGCATTCCGGTGCCCAGTCCGATTGCCGTTCCCGGCGTGCTTGAAATTACTTTCCAGTCGCAGGCTTCTCAATATTATCTGGTGCTGTTTTTCCTGCTCTTAACCGTTTTTGTCATGCATCGCCTGACGAAGTCTTTGCGCGGCATGACTTTTTTGGCAACGGCGCTGAATGAAGATCTTTCCGAAGCGGTGGGGATCAATACGTTCCGCACCAAACTGCTTTCCTTCATTGTCGCCAACTTCTTTGCCGCGCTGGCCGGAGGCATTTACGCCAGCCTGATCGGCAGTATTTCTCCGTCGGTGGCGTCCCTCACCATGACTTTCAATTTCCTGATGTTCGTTCTGCTGGGAGGCATTACCACGCTGGCCGGACCCATCATCGGCGCTTTTATCATTCCGATTCTTCTGGAGTATCTGCAATTTCTGCAGGACTACCAGATGATTTTATTCGGTTTCCTGCTGATTGTCGTGATTATTTACTTCCCGACGGGTTTTATGGGATTGTATGCAAAAGTGCGTGACAAGATCAAGAAATCAAGGGTGGGGGCGTAACGTGCTGCTGAAAGGTGAAAATCTGGTAAAAAGGTTTGGCGGCACGATTGCCGTCAATGAGGTCAGCTTTGAAGTCCATGAAGGAGAAATTTTATCCATCATCGGCCCCAACGGCGCCGGCAAATCCGTTCTCTTCAGTCTGATCAGCGGAGCGGGAAAGCCGACGTCCGGCAGCATCAACTTCGACGGACATGAGATTGCCGGCTTGAGCGCCAGCCAGATCTCCCGCAAGGGAATTGCAAGAACCTTCCAACTGACGGCTCTTTTTGAAAAGCTGCCGGTCGTTGCGAATCTGGCCCTGGGGTATTACAAATGCACGACCAGCGGTTTCTGGGGAGGGATTCTGCACACGCCCCGATGGCAGCGGGATCGAAAGAAGACCGAAGAAAAGGTGCTCGAAACGCTCGAATTTGTCGGCCTGGGCGCCAAAGCCTTCGACATGGCGTCCACCATTTCCCAGGGGGAACAGCGGTTGCTTTCCATCGGCATTGCCCTGATCAGCGATCCCAAACTGATCCTCTTTGATGAGCCGACAGGCGGATTGATTCAGGAAGACACTGCGATGATCACCGAGTTGATCCGTAAGATCAACAAAAGAGGCACCACGGTTTGTCTGATTGAGCATAAAATGCGGATGGTCATGGATTTGGCTGACCGAATCGTTGTTTTAAACTACGGCAAGAAAATTGCCGAAGGGAAGCCGGCGGATGTCGCCGCGGACCCGCAAGTAATCGAAGCCTACTTAGGAAGAAAAAAGAATGCTTAACCTTACGAATGTCACGACGATGATTGGCGAACATCAGGTGATCCACGATGTTTCGCTGCATATTGCCCAGGGAGACTTTGTGGCGCTGTTGGGCGGAAACGGCGCCGGAAAAACCAGTTTGTTTCGCACCATTGTCGGGGTGCTGCCGCCGGCAAAGGGCAAGATTGAATTCAAAGGCGAGGAGATCAGCCACATCGCCGCGCATAAAATCGTGGGCAAGGGCATCGCGCTTTGTCCGGAAGGAAGGCAGCTCTTTCCGCAGCTTTCGGTCAAGAAAAATCTGATGCTGGGCGCTTATCACCGAAAAGACAAGAAAGGCATCGAAGAATCGCTGGAGCAGGTTTACGCGCTCTTCCCGCGCCTCAAGGAAAGATACAAGCAGATGGCGGGAACGTTTTCCGGCGGCGAACAGCAGATGCTGGCCATCGGCCGGGCCATCATGTCCAAACCGGAACTTCTCCTGCTGGATGAACCGTCCATGGGCCTGGCGCCGCTGGTGGTGGAAGGCATCGCCGACGCGATTACGCAGCTCAACAAGATGGGCATTACGGTTTTCCTGTCCGAGCAGAACGCTCAGATCGCGCTGATGATCACGCGCCACGGCTATGTGATGGAAAACGGCCATCTCGTTCTCGAAGGATTGAGCAAGGACCTGATCACCAATGAAAAGGTCAGGAAGGCTTATCTGGGAACCTGAAATATTTTTCGGCCGCCGGATCGGAACGAAATGGCGTCATCCAAAGAGCTCTTACCCCTTCGGGGGGAGAGCTCTTTTTCTTTCATGCGCGGAGCGCTTTCGGAGACCTATGCAAAAGAATTAATCTGTTTGACACGAACATGCTTATTTGTTAAAAATATCACAACTTGCAACCTTGTGAGGTTTTGTGAAGAACCGATCAAAATGGTTTTCCGCGCTGATGATTTCCCTTCTTCTGTTGTATGGCCAGGGGAGTTTTGCCCAGGGGCCGCGGGCGAAAAAAGCCGCTTCGGCCAAAGTCGTCCGGATTTCCGGCGCACAGGCCTGGGAATGCGCGGCCTGCCATCGCGCTCAGAATGTTCTTCCGAAACAACACGTGGATATTCAGGAAATGCCGTATGTCGGCTGCGTGGTTTGCCACCTTTCCGAAGAAGGCTTCGCGGGCGCCCTGAAGGGAAAAATGCCGGGCAGCCACCTGCATGCCTTCCGGAACGTTCCCTGCGCCGGCTGCCACGGCCAGGAGAAAAAACCGGCCCCGGTCGCCAAAAGCCAGTGTCTGGTCTGCCACGGCAGCGCGGCAAAAGTTGCCCTGAAAACTCAAAACACCAAACCGAACAATCCGCACGACTCGCCCCACTACGGGACGCAGCTGGACTGTAATTTTTGCCACCGCCAGCATGCAAAATCGGAGGATTATTGCGCGCAGTGCCACAAATTTAATTTTGTTGTGCCGTAAGATCAACCTGCCCGGGCAGGCAAAGGAAAAATAACCATGGGATGTCCGGAAAATTCATCATGGACAGGCTGTCTTAAGGATGCCGGCCGGCGCGTCTTCTCCGGCGGCCCGGTGTATCTGTTTTTTCTGGGGCTCTTTGCCGCGTTGCTGGTCGCCGGGGTTGCCGCGGGAATTCACTCCGTTTATATCGTGGGAAGCCGCCACGCCTACGGCACCACCCGGGAGATTCCGCTCGCCATGCTCATCGCCACCTATACCTTTTTTGTCATCACGTCGACAGGGCTGTGCCTGGTGTCCTCCATCGGACACATCTTCGGCGTGGAGCGCTTCATGCCGATCGCAAAGCGGGCGGTGCTGCTGTCCGTCATCACCATCATGTCGGGATTCCTCGTCATCGGCCTGGAGCTGGAGAATCCGCTCCGGCTGGCCGTTTACCTGTTTTGCTCGCCGAATTTCACCTCCAATATCTGGTGGATGGGGGTTCTCTACGCCTTCGAGGTGGTCCTGCTGATCCTTGAATTTATCTTCCTCCTGCTGGACAAACACAAAGCGTCGGTGGCGGCGGGTCTGCTGGGGATCCTCTTCGGCATTGCCGCCATCAGCAATCTGGGCGGCGTCTTTGCCATGCTCAACGGACGGGAATTCTGGTACGGCCCCTATCTGCCCATTTTCTTCATTGCCTCCGCCCTGCTGATGGGCTGCGCCGCCGTGATTTTTTTCACGGTCCTCGCCTACCGCGTCCATCGCGAACCGCTGGACCGCCCGATGGCCGATGCTCTGGCGACGGTTGGCAAGCTTGCCGGCGTGATGCTGGCGGTGAACCTGTTTTTCACGATCTGGCGGATGGTTACGCTGGCGGTGGGAGGAACGCATGAGCTGCTGGTGCGCGACGCCCTGGTCAGCGGTCCTTTCGCCTTCAATTTCTGGGCGCTGGAGGTCGGGCTGGGCATGATTCTTCCCTTCGCGCTGATTCTGTGGTCCGCGGGAAAGCGGATCGGGCCGATTTTTCTGGCTTCTGCCCTCGTGATTTTCAGCTCTTTTTTTGTGCGCCTGGACATGGTGGTTGCGGGACAGATTGTCCCCCTGTACTGGGAGCTCGGCGTCAGGGAGTATGCCAAACTGAACGCGTATTCGCCCACCGGGCATGAAATTCTGGTAGTGCTGGCCGGCGTCGGCCTTACCGGCGCGGCATTTTTGCTGGGGGAAAAAGTTTTTCAGGGATTCAGAGAAGTTGAAGACGCCGGATCCCGTTTTGCCGAAGTGCTGGAAGACGCCGCGCAGGAACTCCCATCGGCAGAAAAGGGAAAGGTTGACGGCTCGCCATGATCATCAAATCGCTGGACAAGGAAAAGATGATGAAAAACCCGGAAAAGATTTCCGAAATGGACCGGCGGGAATTTCTGAAAATCGGCCTGGTCATCACCGGTGTTTTTGCGGGGGGCTCCATCGTATCGGTGGCGTCGGCGGCCGAAAAAATATTCCCGAACGGATCGATCGCGGAGAAATATCCCTACCGGCCGCATTACTGCATGGTGATCCGCGTGGACCGGTGCATCGGCTGCCGCCGCTGTGTCGAGGGGTGTGTTGCCGCCAACGCCGTGCCGTCCTACGGCTGGCGCACGCTGGTGCTGGAAAGGGAAGCCCGGCAGGCCATCGGCCAAAAGCGGGAATTCATTCCCGTCCTGTGCAATCAGTGCAACAATCCTCCCTGTGTCCGCGCCTGTCCCGTAACGGCGACGTACAAGGATCCGCAAAACGGCATCGTCATGATGGACAACCGGAAATGCATCGGCTGCAAAATCTGTTTGGCGGCCTGCCCGTACGACGCCCGCTACTACAATGAGGAAAGAGGCGCCGTGGACAAGTGCGATTTTTGCTTTGAAACCAGGCTGTCGCGCGGCGAGAAAAGCACGGCCTGCCAGGCGGCGTGCCCGGCGGATGTCCGGGTGTTCGGGGACCTGTCCGATTCCCAAAGCCGTGTTTACCGGTTGGTGCATCAGTTGCAGAAGCCGGTCTGGGTGCTTAAAAAAGATACAGACGCCAAACCCAATATTTTTTACACGAAAGGGTAGGCAGCATCAGCATGCGAAAACGTCTTCTTCTTCCATTGATTCTGCTTTTGATCGGTTGCGGAACTGCCGCGGCGGCGGATCAGGAAATCCCCGGCATTCTTTACACCCGGCCGCTGGAATCGGTCATCTTCCGCCATCAGGACCACGCGCGGAAGGGAAGCGCGTGCGTCGTCTGTCACACCGGCCTGTTCGAAATGGAGGCCCTCCACGTCCAGAAAAACAAAGATTACAACATGGAGTCCCTGTACAAGGGGAAATACTGCGGCGCCTGTCACAACGGCAAAAAAGCTTTTGCCGCGGACACGCAGTGTGCGCGCTGCCACCTCGGATCCGGCGTTGTGGCGCCGCCCAAAGATGCGCCGCCGTTTAAAAATTCCGTTGCTCTGGGAAAAGGCGAACAAAGCGTGGCGTTCCACCATGACATTCACCTGAAAAAATCGACCTGTCGGAGCTGTCATCCGTCCCCGTTCAAGCCCGGCGAAGGAACCACCCGGATCGGCATGGCGGACCACGGCGGCAGCCGGTTTTGTTTTGGCTGCCACAGCGGCAGGAACAAAGACGCCTTTGCCTGGAGGGATTGCAGCCGCTGCCATCGGAAATCCGTTCCCGCTCCCCGGGAAACCATCCATTTCGGCAAGGGGACAAAAGCCGTCCCGTTCACGCATGCCGGCCACCAACTGAAAGGCGGATGCAAGGTCTGTCATCCCCGGCCGTTTGCCTACCGGAAAGGGACCGCAAAAATTGATTTTGACGATCACCGGAACCGGAAGGCGTGTTTTGCCTGCCATGCCAAAAAGAACGGATCGGCCTTTTACGACTGCAACCGCTGCCATCAGGATAAACCTGCCGCCAAACCCGGCGGGCCCGATACCCTGAAATATCAAACACCTTGGAAAAACGTGTACTTCCATCACGAAAGCCATGGCGGGTTTTCCTGCACCGCCTGCCATCCCACTCCGTTTGCCATGAAAAAGGGCAAAACAAAAATGGTGATGTCGGATATGCTTCGAGGAAAAACCTGCGGCGTCTGTCACAACGGGACCAAGGCCTTTTCCGCCCGGGAATGCGCCCGGTGCCATAAGAAATAAATCCAACAGCGGGAGAAGGCGCTTTTGACCAAAAACAAATCCGGTATCTGGTCGTTCTTTGCATCCGTTCAACTGGCCATCGTGCTGCTTTCCCTGATCGCTTTTTTTGCCCTGGTCGGCACGCTGGTTCCCCAGCGGGAGGCGGCGGTTGCCTTTGCCGAACGCATTTCGCCCGCGCTTTTTTCCTTTCTTCAGAAAATGCAGATCTTCGATCTGTATCACTCCGTGTGGTTCATCCTTTTATCGGGACTTCTGGCCGTCAACCTCGTCATTTGTTCGCTGGATCGCTTTCCCCTGGCCTGGCGGCGTTTCCGGATGAAGCATGATCCCCTCAACGAAGACGTCTTCCGGGATGTGCCGGAAAAAAATACGTTTTCGGCACGGACGGACGTTGGGACGGCGGCGGACGCTGCTCTGACCCTCCTGCAAAGTAAATACCGCGCCGTGGAAAGGGCGGATGGACCGGACGGTGTCCGGTTTTGCGCCGAGAAGGGACGCTTTGCTCTTTTCGGCGTCTACATCGTTCACGTGAGCATTTTGGTTTTGATCGCAGGCGCGATCCTTGGGTCGGTCTTCGGCGTTGAGGGATACGTCCACATTCCGGAAGGGGAAACGGCGGAGGCGATTTCCCTGCGCAGCGGAAATGCGCCGTTGCCGCTGCCCTTTTCCGTGCGCTGCGACAAATTCACCGTGGAGCTTTACGAAAGCGGCATGCCCAAAACGTTTCAGTCCGATCTGACCTTTCTCAGGGACGGCCGGCCGGTCCGGACCGCGAAGCTTCTGGTCAATCATCCCGTTGAATTTGAGGGATTCCGCTTTTACCAGTCGAGCTACGGTGCGGCGCCGGGAGGGAAGGCAACGCTGGCCCTTTCCAGGGAAGGAGGCGCGCGAGACATCATGAATGTCAGCGCCGGTTACACCTTTGCGCTTCCGGGAAAAGACGGAATGTTTCAGGTGTTGCGGGTGGAAGAAAACCTGATGAGCATGGGGCCCGCGGTCAAGGTCGTTGTCCGGTCCGAAAACGAAGAGGCGACCTTCTGGGTCTTCCAGCAGATTGAGCGGATCCGCGAAATGAACCCGGACGCGATCCGGCAGGTTCCCATGTTTAATCCCGGTCTTTTCCGGCCATACACCTTTGCGCTTCTGGGACTGGAAGAGAAATATTACACCGGCCTGCAGGTCAACCGCGATCCCGGCACGCCGGTGGTGGCCGCCTCCGCGCTGCTGTTAATCGGCGGCCTGATGCTGATTCTGTTTTCCTATGCGCGCATCATCTGGATCCGTGTTGCGCCCTCGGAGAATCAGGTTCACGTCGCGATGGCCGGCAAAAGCTATAAGAATCAACCGGGACTGCAAAAAGAAATGCAATATCTGCTCGCGGAGTTGAAGGACCATCTGGAGAAGCGCCAATGAGCCATACGACGATGTTAAGCTGGGTGACTTTCCTCTATTTTGCCGCTTTTGTTTTCTATCTTTTCCGGATGATTCTGGGGCGAGAGTTCTGGGGGAAGGCGGCCACGGGGGTAGCGCTGGCCGGTCTTGCCGCCCAGAGCGTTGCGCTCGCCCTCCGCTGGAGGGCGTCTTACGATCTGGGCTTCGGTCATGCGCCCCTGTCCAATTTTTACGAATCGCTGATTTTTTTCGCCTGGAGCATTATTCTTTTGTATCTGCTCATGGAGCGGCGTCTGAAGAACCGCAGCATCGGCGTTTTTGTTCTGCCCGTCGCTTTTCTGATCATGGCGTACGCGTCCATCGCCCCGGGGATGAATCAGCGCATTGAGCCGCTGATTCCCGCCCTGCAGAGCAACTGGCTGACCTCGCACGTGCTGACCTGTTTTATGGGATATGCCGCGTTTACCGTGGCGTTCGCGCTGGGGGTCATGTATTTCGTCAAAAAAACGGCAGGGGAAAGGCCCTCTGTCTTTATCCGCCTGCTGCCGTCTGAATTTCACATCGACGAGCTGATGTATTCCTGCACGGCGCTGGGATTTATTTTTCTGACGCTGGGAATCGTGACCGGATCCGTCTGGGCGCATTATGCCTGGGGTTCTTACTGGAGCTGGGATCCGAAGGAAACCTGGTCGCTGATTACCTGGCTGGTTTACGCCGTGATGCTGCATGCCCGGCTCGTGCGCGGGTGGCGCGGCCGGCGCATGGCCGTGATGGCGATGGTGGGCTTCGGCTGCATGCTCTTCACGTATCTCGGCGTGAATTTACTGCCCTCTCTGCACAGCTACATGATCTGACTACACTCCCAAATCAAAGCGCTATCTTTGTTGGCACAGCCTGCCCCGGCGAAGGCCGGGGTCGTCGGCGTCCTCGACGTATGTACACAATACGCCTCGTTGCCTCCTCCCAGCCGCCTCGATATCATCTTTGATTTGGGAGTGCGTTATTTTTTTAAGTAATCCAGCACCTCATGGATGTCCGGCAATTCCCGAAGCGGATAGACTTTGACGAAGACGGCGTTTCGCTTCTCGTCCAGAATGACGTTGGCCCGCTCGGAAAAGCCGAGTTTGTCGATGAAGAGGCCCAGCCTCGCGGCGAGGCCGCCGTGGGGCCAGAAATCCGCCAGGAGATCGACTTTTTCGATGCCGAGATTTGTGGCCCATGCTTTTTTGCAGGGGACGGAATCCACTGAGAGACCCAGCGGAACGGTATTGAGCTTCCGGAAATCATCAACATTGGCTTCCAGCGACTGCATTTGTCTGGCGCAGACTTCCGTCCAGGCCAGCGGATGAAAGGACAACAGGATTTTTTTGCCCGGTAAGGCGGCCGTGTCCACCGTTGCTTCCGTGTGACTCTTTAACGAGAAGTCTCCAAACCCGTCTCCAACTTGAATTCTGGTCATAAAAATCCTTTCTGAACATAGACCTTTGAACGTAGAACATCTTTATCTATTCACCATTCACCATCCACTTCTCTCCTTCAACCTTCAGTCTTCAGTCTTCAGCCTTCAGTCTCCGGTCTCCGGTCTCCGGTCTCCGGTCTTCGGTCTTCAGTCTTCAGCCTTCAGCCTTCGGCCTCCCTCCTACTCGATCGTCATCAGCGACTGCCAGCGCTCCCATTCGGTGGCGCGCGGAAGATTGCGCTCCTGAAGCAGTCGGACAATGGGGGCTTCGTTGAATCTCAGGTAGGGATTCATTTTCTTTTCCTGGGCCAGCGTGGAGTGGAGGAAATACGGATCGCAGATCTGCCGGAAGCGTTCGATTTCGGGATTGTCCGGTTCCAGAAGCCGTGCAAAAGCCAGAGAATCCCTCACATAGTCGTGCCCGGCAAAGATGCGCGTATTGTCCGGGAGTGCCATCAGTCGCCGGATTGATTCAAAAAATCCGCGCAGGTCCCCGGTAAAGCAATTGCCGACCGTCGCGTTGAACAGCGTGTCGCCGGTGATAAGATCGTTCCCCGCATGAAAGCAGATTGAATCCTCGGAGTGTCCGGGTGTCCGGTAAACGACGACCGGCTCGCCGTCCAGAAGAAACCTTTCCTGATCGGCCAGCGTCCGGCAGTCCAGAAACGCCGCATTTGTTTTTGCCAGAAGGTGGTCGTCACCCGGCGTGTGGTCGTAGTGCCGGTGCGTATTGGCGACATATCGGAGCGACAGCGTGTGCCGCTCCAGAAACGACAGGATTTCCTGCCAGGCGCCGCCGTCGATGGCCATCGCTTCGGTCTTGCCGTAAAGAAGATACGCCAGATTGTCCCCGTACCGGAATTGTTCAATGTGGATCATGCCGTTTCCCTTATTTCACGATTTTAAAAATTTCTCTGGCTTTCGGATCGGCGGCGCTCTTCAGCAGCTCGAACAAAACCATTTCCGTGGATGAAAGCTCTCCGCCGGCGCTTTTGACGGCCTGAATGCCGACCTTGCGGTTTTCGGGCGTTCGGGAAGAGACGGCGTCGGTGACCAGATGAACCGTATAGCCGTTCTGCATCAGGTCCAGCGCCGTCTGGTAAACGCAGACGTGGCTTTCAATGCCGGTCAGGACGACATGGCGACGGGTGAGGGCTTCCAGTTGATCGTGGAAAAGGGGATTGGCCCAGCAGCTGAACGTTTCCTTGGCAATGGGTTTGGCGTCTCCCAGCTCCAGGGCCACCTCCGGTATCGTCGTTCCCAGTTTTTCCGGGATCTGCTCCGTGACCAGAAGAGGCAGGCCGAGCGCCCGGAATCCCCGAATCAACCGGACGGTGTTGGCAAAAAGATCTTCCTTGTCGCACATGGACTGGGCCAGTTTGCCCTGAAAATCGATCAGGATGAGCACGGCGGCAGTTCGGCTGAGCATGGTTCCTCCCTTTGATTTTGCTGATGCGGCAGGATAGTTAATTTGCTTAATTCTTGTCAATCATTATTATTGCTGGTAAAAGGACAAAAAGTCTGGAGACAAGAAAATGACGTTGCCGGCGAATGAAAAGGTTCTTTTGCATGAGTATCGCGAAAGCGGCTTTGTGGAAGTGTCTCTCCCGTTTTCCACGGAGTATGCCGTGACGCTGAGCATCAACGGCCGCCCCTTTGTTACGATGGCCTGCTCCGGAAGTTATCTGAAGGAGCACATGGCCGGCTATCTGATCACCGAGGGGATCATCAGCGATCCGGATCAAATTGAGAAAATAGACATTGACGAGGCCCGTCTGACGGTCAAGGTCTTTTTGGCGGAAGACAGGATCATCGCCCAAAAACTCGAATGCATCAAAACCATTACCGCGGCGGGGGGGCGAACCAAAAAAAACTGGCCGTCGGAGGATTTGATCCGGAAGAGGCTGCCGCAGGTGAGGGCGAACACGATTCTGCAATCCATGAGCGAGTTTCTGTCTTATTCGCGGGAGCATGAGGCCACGCACGGCGTCCACAGCGCGGCGCTCTATTCGCTGGAGGGTGAGAGACTGGTCTTCTTCGACGAGATCGGCCGCCATAACGCCATCGATAAAGTCATCGGCCACGCGGCCCTCCATCGCATCAGCCTGGAAGACAAGATGATTTGTTCGACGGGCCGCATCTCGAGCGAGATCGCCTTCAAAATCATCAACGCCCGCGCGCCGGTTCTGATTTCGCGCGCCTCGCCGACCACGCTGAGCGTCGAGCTTTTGCGCCGGTTCAATATCCTGAGCGTCATCCGCGCCGTCAGCGGCCGGTTCTTTGTCGTGAACGGGAAAGAAAACATCCGGCTGTAGGGCCCGATCGGATGGCGGTTCGTTTTGTACGCCGTTTCTTGGGTTGGCGGTGTCGCTACTTGATGTTCCGCAGTTCGCGGCGCAGAATTTTTCCCACCGCGCTTTTGGGCAGGGACTCCAGAAACTGAACGGCTTTGGGCCTTTTATACGAAGGCAGCTCCTTTTTGCAGAATTCCAGCAGCTCCTCCTCAGTGACGGAACCGGGCGTTTTCAGGGCGACGAACGCCTTGACCGATTCGCCGTACACCGGGTCGGGAACGCCGATGACGCCCGCTTCAAGCACGTCGGGATGCCGGTACAGGATATTTTCGATCTCCTTGGGATAGATGTTTTCTCCGCCCCGGATGATCAGGTCTTTCTTCCGGTCGGTGATGTACAGATAGCCGTCGTCGTCCATGCGGCCCACATCTCCCGTGTGCAGCCAGCCGTTGCGGATCGCGGCCGCCGTTTCCACGGGCTTGTTCCAGTAGCCCTTCATGACGCCCGGCCCCCTGATGACGATTTCTCCCGTCTGGCCGGCGGGCAGTTCGCGGTCCTGGCTGTCGAAGATTTTAATGGCGTTGCATTTCTGGTAGCACTTGCCGATGGAGCCGTACTTGGGCGGCCGCCGTTCCGCGATATTGCCGCAGTTGACGGTCGTCGCCTCGCTCAGGCCGTAGCCCTCCCAGATGTCGATGCCGAATTTTTCCTTCCAGGCGCGCGCCACGGCAAGCGGCATCGGCGCCGCGCCGCAGATGCAGGTCCGAAGCGAACGCAAATCGTACTTGGCCAGCGATGGATGGTTGAGGATCTGGATGTACATGGTCGGCACGCCGCGGAAATCCGTGACCCTGTATGTTTCGATGCTCTTCATGGCTTCTTCGGGGTCCCAGCGGTTGATGACGACCAGCTTTCCGCCGGTGAGGAATTCAAGATTCAGGGCGAAGATGCCGTAGCCGTGAAACAGCGGGAGGGTAATCAGCGAAACCCGGTCGCGGCTGACGCCGAAGACTTCTCCTTCCCGCGGCTCTTTTCCGGCCTGTCCGCCGTCCGGTTCTCTGATCTCGCCGCGGACCGACACGCCCCAGGAGTCCAGAAACACGAGGTCGTAGTATCCCGTGACGTGGGTGTACCAGTTGTAGTGGGTCAGCATCACGCCCTTGGGGTTTCCCGTGGTGCCGGCGGTGTAGATCATGACGGCCGTGTCGTCATTGTCCGTGTCCGCGAGAGCAAGCGCATCCGGTTGTGCCGCGCAAATGCCGTTGAAAGAAAGGCCGTCTTCGGGTGCCTGAGGTCCGGTGGAAATCACATGCGCAAGCCCGGGCGCTTCTTTGCGGGCTTCCCGGATGCCGCCGAAATCGTCGGGCGAACTGACCAGGGCCGAAAGGCCCGCGTCGCGGTAAATGTAGGCCAGCTCGGGTGTCTTCAGCGACGGATTGATCGGAACGAGGATGGCTCCGATTTTGAAAGCGGCAAAGAAGGTCTGGATCAGCTCGGTGCAGTTGAAAAGCTGCACGCCGACCCGGTCGCCTTTTTTGACGCCCAGCTTCTTCAGGGCGTTGCCCAGGCGGTTGGCCCCCTGGTTCATGGCGACGTTCGTGTGCCACCGGCCGTCAAAGCAGACAAAATCATACTCGCCGAATCTGCGGATGTTGTCGTCGGCCAGACTTCCGATATTCATGGTTCCCCTCCTCAGGAATGCGCTCTTTGCGCAAGATGAATAAAAGGCGGTCCGCTCGTCGGGGTTTTATCTTTCGCAGAGCTCCAGCAGAATCCCGCCCGTGGATTTGGGGTGAACGAAGGCGATTTTTGCGCCGCCCGCGCCGTAGCGGGGCTTCTCATCGATCAGGCGGATGCCTTTGGCCTTCAGTTCGGCCAGCGCCGCTTCCAGGTCATCCACGCGCAGGGCCATGTGCTGAATGCCCTCGCCGTTTTTTTCAATGTATTTGGCAATGGGGCCGGAAGGCTCCGTGGATTCCAGAAGTTCGATTTCCGAATCCCCTACGGGGAAAAAAGAAACTTTCACCTTTTGCTCGGCCACTTCTTCCACGCCCGCCCGGGGAATGCCGAGTATCTCGTAGAGCCTGGAGCTTTCCGCCAGATTTTTTACCGCGATGCCGATGTGATCGATTTTCAAAATTTTCATGCTTTCAATCTCCTTGTTGCGTATATCGTATCTCATTATTCGTGCAGGGAATGGTCTTGCCGCCCGCAAGGGTGGTTAAAACCGTTCCCTGCAAATTGTTCTTCAACCTTCAGCCTTCAGCCTAATAGTCTTTTCAAAACTTCTGTCCCTTCAGGCACTCCAAGACTTTTGCCGCGGCGCTGGTGGGAGTCATCAGGCCCTGTTCGACGCCGTCGAGGGCTTCGGTCAGAACCTGCGCCGCCGGGGTTTCGTAAAACCATTCCTGAACCCCTTCGCGCACCAGGAACTTCAGCCACTCCCTGGCCTGTTCCTTTCGCTTGATTTGCAGCTCGCCGCTTGCGGTCAGTTTTTCCCGATGGTCCCGGATGATGTTCAGAATATGGTCAAGTCCCGCCATCGTAATGGAACTGCATGTGACGACCGGCGGCGACCAGTTTGCATAAGGCGGCGTCAGCAGGTGAAACGCCGTTTCGTACTGCCGCCGCGCCATTTTGGCCTGCTCGATGTTGTCGCCGTCCGCCTTGTTGATTGCCACGGCGTCGGCCAGCTCCAGGACGCCCTTCTTGAGGCCCTGCAGCTCGTCGCCCCCTCCGGCGATCATCAGCACCAGGAAGAAGTCAACCATGGAAGCCACGGTCACTTCCGACTGGCCCACGCCGACGGTTTCGATCAGGACCGCGTCGAATCCCGCGGCCTCGCAGACCAGCATGGTTTCGCGCGTCTTGCGGGCGACGCCGCCCAGCGTTTTGCCGGACGGAGAGGGACGGATGAACGCCCGGTCGTTCACCGCCAGTTTTTCCATGCGGGTTTTATCGGCCAGAATGCTGCCGCCCGTTTTGGGGGAGCTGGGATCGACCGCCAGCACGGCCACCCGGCAGCCTTTCTGCGTGAGCAGCGTGCCGAAGCTTTCAATGAACGTGCTTTTGCCTGCGCCCGGCAGACCCGTAATGCCCAGGCGCAGGGCCTTGCCGGTATAGGGTATCAGCGCATCCAGAATTTGCCGGGCGAGCTCCTGATCGGCGGGCAGGGAGCTCTCCACAAGGGTGATCGTTTTGGCCAGCATTCGCCGGTCCCGTTCGAGAACGCCCTGAATATACGCCTGCCTGTCTCGTTTTTCCATCAACCCTCTCCTTTTGGCGGAAGTGGGGTTCAGCTTCTGTAAAATTCATTCACGGCGGCCAGGTATTGGGCCAGATGACGGCGGCTGCCGACAAAGATATGGCCGATATTTTTCTCAATGCTCACATTCCGGCGCCTCCCTTTGCGGCCGGATGCATCCGGCCGCGCCAGCCCCCAGATGTCGGCGGCCACGCAGGATCCGGCCGGAGCAATCGGATCACGCGACCCTTTATACTCAAAAATGGCCACCCCCGCTTTCCGGAGCATATCCATGTTGACCGGCTGCCCGTCAAATTTCGGATTTGTGGAGGGCAGGCGGAATTTTCCCTCGTAAATCTGATTGTCCATAAAAACATTCTGAATCCATTGAACATGAGCGCTGACGGGGAAACGGGTGCCGTGCGTCAGCCAGTAAAGAAACGGCGCGGCGTCGGCGATCGCCTCCGGATTTTCCGCGCGCTCATAAAATCCCCGTACGACATTGTACTGAACGGCGGGCTGAATTTCATTCATGCCGAACTCAATGACCTGCGGCGGAATGTTCACGGCGCCGAAAAGTTCCTTCATCAACGACGGGTCATAATTCCGGCGGATCAGTGCCCGGATGCCGGCGTGGCCGCTGTCCCCGTCATCAAATTTCACCGGCGATGCCATCAGCGCCACTTTCTTCACGTCCATCGGTTTGCCGGCGGCCAGAAGCTCCTCGGCACGGCGCGCCAGATACGGCAAAATCAACGTGCCGCCCATGCAATAGGCCATGATCAGGATTTCCGCGCGGGGATGCCTTTCCCGGAGGATCCGCAGATAATGATCGTGCAGCGTTTTCCCGTAAAAATCCAGTTCCAGCTCCGTCTCCTCCCAACCGGGATCCCCATGATCGACAAGGTACACCCGGTAACCTTCCTTGTGCATTCCCTCAATAACGGATTTGCCGGCGGCCAGATCAAACAGCTCGGGTTTATTGATGAGCGGCGTGACCATGTAAAGAATTTTTCCGTTGGATTTCAATCCCCGCGGGGTCGGGTAGTCGCGCAGACGGACGCGGTGCAGCGTCGAACCTTCCACATATTCGTAGCGGGAAAAACCGATCTTTCCTCCGGTCACTCTTTCCGAATAATCTTTGATATCGAAAACATTTTCCCGGTAAAGATTCTCCAGGCGGGTACGGTTCAGCGCGAGATAATCTTCAAAAGAGCCGGGTTTCTCTCCGGAAGCTTTGGATGCAAACGGCAATTCTCCGGAGGCCGGCGGGGTTTCCGTGATGACCACGAGAAGGCATTTTAAAAGCTCTTTCATGGCTTTGAGGCGGGTCAGGCCGATATTGTTGTAGCTGTGCTCGAGCTGGGCGAATTCCTCCATGTAGTTTTTTAAAAATTCATACCCCTTTTTCGTCGTGGAAATTTTTCCGGCTTTTTCACGGCTGAATTTGCCGTCCTCGATAAAGAATCCGGTCATGGTGTAAAGAAGGCGCGAATAGCCTTTGTAAATCCAGCCGTTCATGTCGCTGAACAGATCGGGATTTCTGCCGGCTCCCGCAGCCATCCGCGCCTGAGCCCTGATCGGTCCCGTGATATACGTATCCATCAGGCTGCTCTGCCAGGCGCAGGCGAGAGCCCAGGGGCCGAAAACAGGAATTTTCTTTCCGACCGTGTCCAATAACCTCTGATAATCAAACAGGTTTCTGACCAGCTCGCCCGCCCATTTGCTTTTCCAGGAAACAGACGTCGACAATCCCTGCAGGTTGTCGGCAGGGGATGTGCCGATCAGCGCCAGCAGTTCGTCCGGCGTGATCTTTGGCCGGGAATCAAGGTCTTTGGTTCGCATTTGAATTCCTTTCTGTGCGCCGGTTGGAAAACTTGTCCGGAACCCGTCGGGCTCACGGAATAAAATGAACAGTACGGAAGAAAATTACCGGAAGTGCCGCCCGCGTGTCAAGCGGACTTTGTTTCCCTTCCATGCTCTTTTGTCGGCAGCTTTGATTGTTGAGGCAGCCGATCGGCGAAAAGGCAATTGTCAAACCGTCCGGTTTCGGCTATAGCTAATCCGCCGCGGCTGGACAGAGAGGCCTGTTTATTTGGCGGAAACCGGAAGGAACCGTAAGACGCGATGGGCGATAAAAAACCAGGCAGGTTCTTGGGTGAAGCGACGGCTTTTCTGGCTCTGTTTCTGGACAACGCCGGCGTGCTGATTTTTTTAAACGCCATTCTCGTCTTTACCTTCAATTTCCCCGCGGATATTGTTCTGACGCGCATGATCCCCGGCACGGCCATCGGCGTGTTCATGGGCGACCTCGTTTATACCTGGATGGCCGTCCGTCTGATGCGGAAAACCGGCCGCGCGGACGTCACGGCAATGCCGCTGGGCCTTGATACGCCGTCCACCATCGGCATCGCCTACGCCGTTTTGGGGCCTACCTTCGTTGCCACCCGCGATCCCATCCTCACCTGGCATGTCGGCATGGCCACGCTGTTCATGATCGGCGTGGTGAAAATTTTCACCTCTTTTATCGGCGGATGGATTCAACGCAACATTCCCACCGCCGGTCTGCTCGGGTCCATCGGGGGCGTCGGATTGATGCTGCTTGGTTTTCTGCCGATGATCGAGATTTTCAATGAAGCGATCGTCGGTCTGGCTGCCCTGGGTCTGATCTTTGCCGCGCTCTACAGCCGGCTTCAGTTTCCCGGACGCATCCACGGCGTCGTGGCGGCGCTGCTCGTCGGCACGGGAATTCACTTTGCGCTGGGGTGGGGCGGCTATCTGCCCGAGGTTCAGCCGCCTTCCTGGGGCCTGCATCTGTGTCTTCCGGTATTTTCCCTTGATTTTTTCAGAATCCTGCCGCAGAGCCTTCAGTATCTTCCCCTGGCCATTCCCTTCGGTATCCTGACGATTATCGGAGGGATCAACAATACGGAAAGCGCCCGTCTGGCCGGCGACAGTTACCGCCCCAGAGACATTCTGCTGACCGAAGCCGTCACGTCGCTCGTTTCCGCCTTTTTCGGCGGCGTTGCGCAGACGACCCCCTACATCGGCCACCCCGCCTATAAAAAGATGGGGGCGACCTGGCGCTACACCCTTGCAACCGGTTTGCTCGTCGGCATCGGCTCTCTCGTCGGGTTGATGTCGCTGGCGGTCAGTCTGGTGCCGCGGGCGGTCATCGCGCCGATTTTTCTTTTTGTCGGCTTTGAAATCGTCCATCAGGCTTATCGGGAATCGCCCCCGGCGCATTCTCCGGCGGTGAGCCTGAGCATGCTGCCGGTTGTCGCCAGTCTGGTGACCATTCTTCTCGGCCAGTTCCTTGCCGCCCTGAACATTCCGGCCCATCAACTGCCGCAGCGTTTACAGCAATTGTATCAAACGCTGAATCTGCTGGCGAACGGCTTTATTCTGACCGGACTTCTCTGGGGCAGCCTGCTGGCCTTTCTGATTGATCACAAAGCGAAGCTGGCTGCCCTGTGCGCCGCCGTCTGCGGCGTACTGACGCTCTTTGGCGTGATTCATTCGGTTCTTCCCACGGGAGAGCTTTATCTGCCCTGGCAGGCGCCCACCGGGGCGCATTACAGTCTTGCCCTGGCGTATGGAATCCTGTCGGTCATTTTATTGATTCTGACGGGAAGAACTGATAAAGAAAGACCTTCCCTCTGAAGGAGGCTGGCGTGAAAAAATCCTATTCCGACAAAGTGGTTTCCGCCGAAACGGCGATTCGTTCCATCTCCCGGGGCAAAAGGGTTTTCATCGGTTCGTACTGCGGAGAACCTCAGCACCTCGTCTCCGCACTGATTGACCATACGGACCATTTTTCCGACGTGGAAGTGGTCCGCTTCCTCAACCTGGAAGGATCGCTCATGGGGCTGGTCGCGGACGAAACCAGGGGACGCAATTATCATGTGCGCTCCATCTATCAGGGGTCGGGCATGATCAGGGGGCTCACGGCGTCCCGGCGTTTTCTCACCCCCATGAATCTCTACACGGTTCCCTCCCTGTTTCTTCAGCGGCATATTCCCGTCCACTATGCCCTCATTCAAACCGCGCCGCCCGACGACTTCGGGTGGCTCAACCTGGGCATTTCCGTGGACATCACGCTGGCCGCCGCCCACGCGGCGGATGTCGTCATCGTCCAGGTCAACCCGAACATGCCGGTGGTTCCGGGCTACGGGATGATCCACGTGGATGAAGTTGATTTTATCGTCGAGCACGAAGAAGAACTGCTTTCGGTTTACCCCACGCCGAAAATCGCCTGCACGGACCGGATCGCCAAGCTCCTGTCCAGCCTGATTGAAGACGGCTCGACGCTGCATATCAGCCCCGGTTTTTCCGAGGAGCTGGTGCTGGAGGCCCTGGGAGAAAAGCAGAATCTGGGCATCCACTCGCTGATGATTCTGGACGTCATGAAGAAGCTTGCGGAAAAAGGCGTTATTACCAACCGTAAAAAAGGATTCAACGACGGCAAAATGGTGGCTTCGGGCGCCATCGGCAGCGAGGAGCTTTACCGGTATCTGAACGGGAATCCCGCCGTAGAGTTCCGGCCCTGCGATTACGTGAGCAATCCCGTCATGATTGCCCGCCACCACAAAATGACGGCCGTCAATCGCGTGACGTCGATTGATCTCAAGGGCCAGGTCGCGGCGGACGGCTCCGCGCAAAACCATTTTGCCGATGTGGCGGGGCTGGTGGATTTCAGCCGGGGCGCGGCGATGGCGCCGGGCGGCAAGTCCATTGTCGTTGTTCCGGCCGCAAGCGAAGACGGGCTTTCCAGCAACATCGTTCTGGAGCAGGCGGCGGGCGCCGTCGCCATTCCGGCGGCGGATGTGACGTACGTGGTCACCGAATACGGCGCCGTCAACCTGTTCGGAAAAAACGTCCAGGAGCGCGCCATGGCCATGATCAGCGTGGCCCATCCGGATTTTCGCGAGCGTCTTTTCGAAGAGGCGCGCCGCGAAGGGCTGATCGGTCAGGAACGAAAACTGTATGAATCTCAATTCGGCGTTTATCCGGCCTGGCTGGAAGAAGTGCTGACGATCGCCGGGCAGAAAGTCACCCTGCGTCCCGTCAAAACCGTGGACGACCGGCTCATTCAGGAGCATTTTTACGAAATGGAAGAGAAGGACGTGGCCAAACGCTTCTTCGGTCGCAAGCATCACTTTTACTGGGATGAAATGAAAGACATGTTCATCGTCGATTACGCGAAGAACTGTTCCATCGTCGCCTATCTGGGCGAAGAGGGCTACGGCCGGATCATCGGCATCGGCGGATATTTTCTGGAAGGAAGCGGCTCGGGCGAAGTGGCCTATTCCGTCGCGAAGGACTGGCAGGGGAAGGGCATCGCCGTGAGGCTTCAGCAAAAAGTGGTGGATGCCGCTCTGGCCAACGGCCTCACGGGCCTGGACGCCGTGGTGCTCAGGGAAAACCTTTCCATGCTGGCGCTGTTTAAAAAACTCCCCTATCAGATCCACACCTCATTCGAGGAAGGCATCTTAACGCTGAAATGCCGGTTTGACGAGCCGGTCTGATCCCGGCTTATCAGGAGGGCACGATCAACCTTTTATGGCGCAAACGCCGAAGCCGCTCCATTCGCTGACGGGATGTTTCGAAGTCAGGACAAAACCGGTCTTGTGCTTTTGTGAAACATAGTCGATCGTAATGTTGCCCGTCATTTCAAGCACCTCCGGGCTGATCACAAAAGTGATCCCTTGAATGTTCTGGACCAGATCGTTTTCATGGGCGTCATCTGCCATCAAGCCCAGCGATGCATCGCAGCAGCCGGTGGACTGAAGGTGAATGCGGATTGGTTTTTGGATTTTCCTCCTGCTCAAAAAAACCGTAAAGGCGTGCATGGCTTCCGGGGCGACGGTAATCATCGGTCCTCACCTTTTTTGTGCTCGGGTTAGCCTCCTTGAGACTTCGTTATTTCGGTCTTTCCAGCCCCTTTACCATCTGCGAGCGGATGATGCGCGGGAGGATCATCTGGTGCTGCGGGCAGATGGACCGGGGATTCTGATAGCAGCAGTTGGCAAAGCCCACCAGGTAGTTGCGCAGTTCGTGAAAGCGCACGATTTCATCGACAAAGCCTTTCTTCGCGCAGAACAGCGGCCCCGACGTATCGTCATAGTGTTTTACCATCTCGTTCATCTTGTCGATGACGGGCCCAAGCGGCCGGCCCGCGTCCTTTTCCTTGACGAGCCTTCTGGCGTAACTGGCCGCCGCGGCGGTTTCCCCGTGCATGACGTTAATCTCGGTCGTGGCCGTGCCGAGTGAAAAGGCATTGTTATTGTTGGCCGTGGGACCGCCCAGAACGTAATGCGCCGCCGCTGTTCCCTTGCGCAGGACAACCAGCATCATCGGCAGGTGCGAGTTTTCAATCGAATAGATGAGCGACTGGCCCAGGCCCAGAAGCTCCGCCTTCTCCGCGATGTCGCCCACGTCGATGCCGGACGTGTCCTGAAACCAGGCCATCGGCACCTTGTCGCGCGAGCACAGCGTGACGAACTCACTCATTTTGATCAGTCCCTGGCGGTAGAGCTTGCCGCCCACGCCCATGTACTGATTGGTGTATTCCGGGTAATTGGGAAAGGCGCCCTGGCGGTTCCCGACGACGCCCAGCAGATAACCGTCCACCTTGACCAGGCCGCAGTACATTTCCGGGCCGAAGCCGGGGCGGAATTCCAGATGCTCCGAGCTGTCCACGAGCCTCGCCAGAACCTGCTCGAAATCGTAAACGCGCTTTTTGTTGACCGGAATGATCGAGGCGATTTCCGAGGGAGGGTAAGCAGGTTCAGCGGGGGCTGCCACGCGAAAGAAGCGTGGATGGTAGGCGGGCAGATCGTCCATGTAATCTTTAATTGCGTCCAAGACCTGGGTTTCCTCGTCGAAGACCGCACGGAAAAATCCCGTGACGTCGTGGTGGATTTTGACGCTGCCGGGCGGAACGGACTTGAAGTGCCGCGTGGCGTTGATGAGCTCTTCCGCGCCTTCTTCATCGAAAAATCCCTTGGGGGACATGCCGCTCACGATGCCGCCGCCGCCCACGGCCATGTTGGCCTTCTTGTGCGCGAGCAGAATCGTCGGGCTGATGGACTGGTAGCCGCCGCCCGCGGGATTGGTGCCGTAAATGCCGGCGATGACCGGGATGCCCATCTGTTCCAGTTCGGCATGGCGGAAGAAGCACGTGCCCTGGCCCCGGCGGTTGGCGTACATCTTTTCCTGCTCGGGCAGCTTCACCCCGGAACAGTTCACCAGCCACACCAGCGGCAGGTGCAGGAGCTTGGCGATGTCGGTTACACGCAGGTTGTTGTCCGGCTGGCCGGCGATCCACGCGCCCGCCATCCATTTGTTGTTGAAGCCGATGAGGACGCACCACTTGCCTCGGATGCGCGCCAGACCATCGACCACGCCGGTGCTCCCCGATTCCTCGTTTTCCGGATCGAAGATGCTGTGCAGCGGGCAGAAGGTCCCCGGATCGACGAGGTATTCGATGCGCTCCCAGACGCTCATCTCGCCCCGGTCGTGCAGCGTCTGCAAGGGGACGCCAACGTTCCTGATCCGCTCGACTTCCGCGTCGATGGTTTTCATGATCTCCTCGATCTTCGCGCAGTTCTCCCGCATGCTTTCGACCTGTTTGGCGGAAAGGGGCTTCCCCAACGGATCCATTTTTTCGAAGTATTGTTTCATGGCTTACTCCGTCTATGCCCGGTTGGGCGCGAAGCCCATCGTGGCGTTGGCAACAATCATCGTGTGCATGTTGGACGTGCCTTCCAGCGTTTCGAACTGCTTGGAGTCGCGCAGGAAGCGGCCGCAGGGATATTCGTCCGAATAGCCGAACGACCCGTAGAGCTTCATGCACTCGTTGGCGTCGTGAACGACGACTTTCGCGCCGTAGAGTTTGGACATGGAGGTTTCCATGACATTGGGAAGCCCTTTGTCCTTGAGCCAGGCCGAGCGGTAAACCAGATAGGCCAGCGTGTCATGGCCGATTTTCATGTCCGCCACCTGCTGCTGAATGAGCTGGTAGCGGCCGATTTGCTTGCCGAACTGGCAGCGCTCGGTCGCGTATTTGGCGGAGGCGTCGAGAATGGCGCCGGAAAGCCCCAGCGCGCCCGCGGAGCAGCCCAGCCGGGTGGAGTTGAGCTGCGTCATGCAAATCTGGAAGCCTTTGTTCAGTTTTCCCAGCAAAAGATTTTTGGGAACCTTCACGTCTTCAAAGGTGATTTCCGCCGTATCGGAGGCCCACAGGCCGACCTTGTCGTGAATGGGTTTGCGCGTGATGCCGGGCAGGGAGTAGTCCATGATGAAGCAGCTCACGCCGTTCGCGCCCGCGTCCTTGTCCGTTTTGACATACAACAGGCCGTGGTTGCAAACCGTGCCGTTCGTGATCCACATTTTGTTGCCGTTCACCAGGTAGTAGTCGCCCTTGTCTTCGGCGCGGCATTTCATGGAGGCGACGTCCGAACCGATATCCGGTTCGGTCATGGCGAAGCTGCCGACATATTCGCCGGAGACGAATTTGGGAATGTAATGTTCTTTTTGCTCTTCCGTTCCAAATTTCTGGATGGTGAGCGCCGGACCCCAGCACTGCATGTTGAAGGCCATGCGCCAGGCGACATGCACCCTGGCCACCTGCTCGATGGCGAGCGCGCCTTCCAGAAAGCCCATGCCGTTTCCGCCGTATTGCTCGTCGATACAGAAGCCGAAAAATCCGAGCTCTGCCATCTTGTCAAAAATTTCCCTGCGCCAGAAATGGTTTTTTTCGTCTTCCTCGACATGCGGCGCGATTTCCTTTTCGGCAAAGTTTCGCGCCGTCTCCTGAATCATTTTTTGTTCTTCCGTCAATGCAAAATCCATATTTTTTCCTCCCGGACGGTTGTTAAAGGTTGTTGACTTTGTCACACCGGTGAAAACCGGTGTCCAGGAATGAATCCATTTTTCAATCCACTGGATTCCGGCTTTCGCCGGAATGATAATTTAGGGAACAGTCTCGTGATCTCGCGTGCCCTCCAGGGTATCAGGTTATCGCGACGGTTTCCCGCTGCTATTTTAGATTTGCGGCAATCCGTAGGGAACGGTCGCGACCGTTCCTTACCTTCTTTCGATCACCATGCATATCCCCTGGCCGCCGCCGCCGCAGATCGTTTCCAGGGCGAAGCGGGCGTTGCTCCGCTGCATTTCATAAAGCAGCGTGGTCAGGCGCATCGTTCCCGTGGCGCCGATGGGGTGCCCCAGCGAGATGCCCGAACCGTTGATATTGACCTTCGCGTCCATCTGCTCGTCGGAAAGTCCCGCCAGACGGGAGTCCGCCAGACACTGCACGGCAAACGCCTCCTGGACTTCAATTAAATCCATATCGGAAATGGTCTTGCCGATTTTCCCCAGCGCCTTTGCAACGGCTGCCGGGACGGCAGGGTAGGTAAGGGTCGGATCGGTGGCCGCGACCGCGCAGGAGCGGTAGGTGGCGATCGGTTTGATTCCCAGTTCTCTGGCTTTCTTTTCGGAAGCAAGGATGACCACGGCCGCGCCGTCGTTTTCCGAGGAGGAGTTGCCCGCCGTGCAAACGCCGTCTTTGTAAACGGGTTTTAGTTTGGCCAGACGTTCCAGGGATGAATCTTTGCGGGGGCCTTCGTCGACGCTGAAAAAAATCTCCTGACCGTTTTTGTCCTTGCCGGTGAGAACCGGAGCGATTTCGTCCGTGAACTTGCCGGCTTCCTGCGCCGCGATCGCCCGCTTGTGGGATCGAAGCGCCCAGCGGTCCGCTTCTTCGCGCGAAATGCCTTCTTTTTTGGCAGCGGCCTCCGCCCAGGTCATCATGGAGCTGAGCTCGCCGTAGCGCCAGATGGGCTGGCTCATGACGCGTCCGCGTTGGATGCGGTCGTAAAAGGGAATGCCCCACATGGCGAGCGCCCCGTGGCCGCGCGGCATGAAGCCGTATTTCTCATGGTTCTTGCCGCCCAGCCCCCATTTGATGTCTCCGGGGATGTAGAGTTCGCCCTGGCTCATCGATTCCATGCCGCCTGCGATAACCATATCGGCGTTGCCGGTTTGAATCTGCAACGCCCCGTAATAAACGCTTTCCAGGCCGGAGCAGCAGCGCCGGTCGATCATGCCGCCGGGGATGGTATCCGGCCAGTCGGCGTCCAGAACGGCCATGCGCGCGCCGTTGGCGCACTCGCCGTTCTGATAGGCGGACGCCATGATGACGTCATCCACCTGGGCCGGTTCAATGCCCGCTTTTTTGACGGCCGCCTGAAGGACAATGCTGGCCAGACGGTAAATCGGAACCTCCCGAAGCGCTCCGCCGTACGCGCCGATCGGCGTCCGCGCGCAGCTGATAAACACGACATTTTCCATTGCTTTTCTCCCTGTGCAGTTTTGTGGATCATACCTCCGCCGGCTTTTTTTAACCATGTTTTTTTACCGGCACATACGACGAATAGACCGGGTCATACATCAGCGACTTGATATAGCCCGGCAAATTGGAAGGTTCCTTCATCGCGGTGAGTTTTCCGGCAAAGGCGACTTTGGCCACGGCCAGCGCAATGGCGGCCGAAACGTCGCGGATGCGCGCAAGCGACGGAAAGATTCTTCCTTGTTCCAGATCATCCTTTGATACCTGTTCATCCAGACATTTGGCCGCCGCAGCGAACATTTCATCCGTCACGCGGGTGGCTTCCGAGGCCATGACGCCGAGGCCCACGCCGGGGAAGATGTAAACGTTGTTGGCCTGACCCGGCACAAACGTTTGACCGTTCATCTCCACCTTCGGAAACGGACTGCCGCCGGCAAAAACGGCGCGCCCTTGTGTGTGGCGGTAAGCGTCCTCGGCCGTGCATTCCGCCCGTGAGGTCGGATTGGAAAGCGCAAAGATAATCGGACGTTCGTTCAGACGCGCCATGGCCTCCAGAATTTCCGGCCCAAAGGCGGCGGGCTGCCCCGACGCGCCGATGAGGGTTGTCGGCCGGACGGCTTCCACCACTTCCGCGAGAGTGCGGTGAAACGGAAAATCATGGGCAAAGCGGCGTTTGTGAAGGTTCAGATCCTCGCGGCCGGCCACGATGAGCCCTTTGGAATCGACAAACCAGCACCGGCCGAGGGCTTCTTCTTCGGCAAGTCCCTGCCGGGCCATCGCCGAGGCCGCCAGATTTCCGATGCCCAGAGCGGCTTCTCCCGCGCCCAAAAACACAATCCGCTGTTCGGTAATTTTCCCCTTAATGATGCGCAAAGCGGAGTAGAGCCCGGCCAGCGTGACGCCCGCGGTGCCCTGAATGTCGTCGTCGAACATGCAGTACCGGTCGCGGTAGCGGTCCAGCAGGCGGAAAGCATTCCGGTTGCCGAAGTCTTCCAACTGGATCATGACCCTGGGGAACACGTCGCCGGCGGCTTCCATGAATTCATCGATCAGCGCATCGTATGCTTCTCCCTCCAGCCGCGGCTCCGGCAGGCCGATGTACTGCGGATCGCTCCACAATTCGTTATTGTTGGTGCCGACATCGATCATGACGGGCAGGCAGGCCGCCGGGTCAATACCCGCGCAGGCCGTGTAGAGCGACAGCTTTCCCACGGGAATGCCCATGCCGTTGGATCCCAGGTCGCCCAGGCCCAGGATTCTTTCGCCGTCCGTGACGACAATGACCCGGACCTTCCGGTGCGGCCAGTTGAGCAGCGCCTCTTTGATGCGGCCCCGGTCGTAGCGGGTCAGCGTAATGCCGCGGGGACGCCGGTACAGATGGCTGTATTCCTGGCAGGCCAGCCCCACGGTGGGGGTGTAAACGAGGGGGCTCAGTTCTTCCAGATGGTCCACGAGCGCTTTGTAAAAAAGCTGTTCGTTGCGGTCCTGCAGGCCGATCAGATATAGGTATTTTTCCAGAGGATTGGGTTTCCGCCGGACGTTATAGATCACATGATCCACCTGCTGCTGCTGGGTCGAGATGCGCGGCGGCAGCAGACCCTGCAGGCCCAGCGCTTCGCGTTCGGCCGCGGTAAAAGCCGTCCCTTTGTTCAGGCCTGGATCGTGGAGCAGTTCCAGCCCCCGGGGAAATCCGCCCGAACGGTCATCGAAAGTTGGCATCGTTTTTATCCTCACCCTATCCATACTCTCCCGCGACCGCCTATGCTGGCGCGTCGATTCCGTATTTTGCCCGCAGATATTTTTCCATGGTCTGAGGGAACAGGATCCAGCCCAGCAGATCTTCGTCGGTGCGCGCCAGATCGCCGATCGTTTTTTTCGCCTCTTCCATTTCGGGGGGAAGGTGGTCTGCCGGCCTGCCGGTGATCGGCGTCTGTCCGCGTTTGTAGTTTTTGAGTATTTTCGCGGTCAGCTCCGGATCAATCGGCACGGGGGTTCTGCCGTAGAGACCGAGCACGAGGTCTTTGAGCTGATTGGAAATCCGGACGTAGCGCCCGAACAGGACGTTCAGCACCGCCTGCGAGCCGATGATCTGCGAAGACGGCGTCACCAGCGGCGGATAGCCCATGTCTTTTCGCGTCTGGACGACTTCTTTGTAGATTTCACCCAGCCGGTCGAGGGCCTTCATTTCCTTGAGCTGGCCGGTCAGGTTGGAAATCATGCCGCCGGGAATCTGATGCGCGAGCACGCCGTTGTCGATGATGGAAAGTCTCTGGTCCGCCAGCAGATGCTGGTATTTGGGGGCGATCTTTTCCAGGTGTTCGCTCATCTCCAGGAGCTTGTAGAGGTTGATGCCTGTGTCCCGGTCCGATCCCTGAAGCGCCGCCACAATGGGTTCGATGGCGGGCATGGAGGTCCGAAGCGCGTATGGCGCAAGGCAGGTGTCGATGATGTCCACCCCGGCTTCGATGGCTTTCAGATAGGTCATGCTGCCCATGCCGCTGGTGTAATGCGTATGAAGATGGATAGGAACTTTGACGGCTTTCTTCATGGCGGTGACCAGGTTGAAGGCGTCGTAGGGGGAAAGCAGACCGGCCATGTCCTTGATGCAGATCGTGTCCGCGCCCATTTGTTCGAGTTCTCCGGCTTTCTTCACGTAGAAATCGAGGTTATAAATCTCCCCGCCCAGATGGCTTTCGGTGAGGGAGTAGCAGACGGTTCCTTCCATGTGCTTGCCGTTGGCCTTGATCCTTTCCACGCAGGTTTCGATGTTGCGGAAATCGTTGAGGGCGTCGAAACAGCGGAAAATGTCGATGCCGATCTCGCAGGATTTATCGACGAAAGCGCGGACCACGTCATCGGCGTAATGACGGTACCCCACCAGGTTTTGTCCGCGCAGCAGCATGGTAAAAGGGGTTTTTCTGACGTATTTTTTCAGAATCCGGGGTCTTGCCCACGGATCTTCGTTGAGGAACCGGTGCATGGCGTCAAAGGTTGCGCCGCCCCACACTTCCATGGCCCAGAAGCCACAGTTGTCCATTTCTTCGGCAATCGGAATCATGTCCTCGGTTTTCATCCGGGTTGCGTAAATGGACTGATGGCCGTCGCGAAACGTGTTGTCCTGAATTCTGACGGGGTGGGCGGTTGTCTTTTGGTTTGTCATGCGGAACTCCTTGATGCAGATGTGTCTTGTTATACATTACAGCAAATAACATGCCAGCCATTTTCCGCTTTTGGGGAGTGAACGGCGACGCCGGGTCCGTTCGGCCTTCTTTCGTTTTCAATCCTGCTTCGGCGTGACGAGCGTTGATTCTTCGCGGCTTGCTGCGATAGGATGACGTTCACTTCATGCTTCGACAACTTGCCGCGAGGTGTTTGATTAGATGTTATGTATTGCGGCGCAAATGTGATATGCAACTATTCGGTTTGCCGCCCGGAAGGACATGAGCTGTATATCATATATACGGCCCGTTGGGTAAGGGTATATTTTGTAAACATATTGCTCGCCGGGGAAGCAATCCGCGGTATTGTGGACACAAAACGTGCGGCCGGGCGCGTTTGAACCGACGGGAAATAAGCAGAGACGTTTTTCTCCGAAGGAGGAGAAAAACAGGCCGGACAAAGCCTTGCCTGATTGGAACGACTTATGCATCCTAAGGCAAACAGCTTTTCATGAGAGTAGGCAAAAATACGGTGGGGACGGTTGCAGCCGATCCCTGCTTTTTATCAAAGGAGTTGAACGTGACCGTGCACAAGAACATGAAACAATGGAAAGAAGCCGCCCTCCGGGAGCTGAAGGGAAGGCCCCTGGAGTCTTTGAACTGGGCGACGCCGGAGGGCATTGTCGTCAAGCCGATCTACACCGCGGAAGACCTGGCGGGGCTGGACACCGTCAACACCCTGTCCGGCCTTGCCCCGTATCTGAGGGGGCCTTCGGCCACCATGTACGCCAACCAGCCCTGGACGATCCGCCAGTACGCGGGATTCGCCACGGCCAAGGAATCCAATGCATTTTACCGGAAGAATCTGGCCGCGGGGCAGACGGGCCTGTCCGTCGCTTTTGATCTGGCGACTCATCGGGGCTACGACTCCGACCATCCGCGTGTGGCGGGAGACGTGGGGAAGGCGGGGGTTGCCATCGATTCCGTCGAGGACATGAAAATCCTCTTCGACCGGATTCCGCTCGACAAGGTGTCCGTTTCCATGACGATGAACGGCGCCGTCCTGCCGATCCTGGCGGGATACATCGTGGCCGCCGAGGAGCAAGGCGTGGCGCAAAAGCAGCTCGCCGGCACCATTCAGAATGACATCCTCAAGGAATTTCTGACGCGCAACACCTACATCTATCCGCCGCGGCCCTCCATGCGGATTGTTTCCGACATCATCGCCTACTGCTCGAAAAACATGCCGCGCTACAACACCGTTTCGATCAGCGGCTATCACATCATGGAAGCGGGCGCGGATTCGGTGCTCCAGACGGCTTTTACGCTGGCCGACGGCAAGGAGTATATCCGCGCCGCCATCGACGGCGGCCTGAAGATTGATGATTTCGCTCCGCGGCTTTCGTTTTTCTTTGGGGTGGGCATGAACTTTTTCATGGAAATCGCCATGCTGCGCGCTGCTCGGTATCTGTGGCATCAAATTGTCGGAGAATTTCATCCGGCCAATCCGCGATCGCAGGTTCTGCGCACGCACGTGCAGACGTCCGGCTGGAGCCTGACCCAGCAGGACCCCTACAACAATATCATCCGGACCACGCTGGAGGCGCTGGCCGCGGCGCTGGGCGGCACGCAGTCGCTGCACACCAATTCGTTCGACGAGGCGGTAAGCCTCCCCACGCCTCTGTCTTCGCGCATTGCCCGCAACACGCAGATCATCATTCAGGAGGAATCGCAGATCTGCCGCGTGGTCGATCCCCTGGGCGGCTCCTACTACGTGGAGGCGCTGACGGCGTCCATTATCCGCGAAGCGAAAAAAATCATGGACGAAATCGAGGAGTTGGGCGGCATGGCCCGCGCCATTGAAACCGGCATGCCCAAGATGCGCATCGAGGAGTCGGCCGCCCGGCGGCAGGCCCGCATCGATCAGGGAAAAGACACCATCGTCGGCGTGAACAAGTACCGGATTCAGGATGAAGTTCCCGTCGAGGTGCTCGACATTCCCGCGAGCGTGCGCGACGAACAGATCGCGCGCCTCAGGGACATCAAGGCCCGGCGTGACGCCGCCGCGGTGCAAAAGGCCCTGGAGCGGATCACGCAGGTGGCCGAAAAGGGCGGCAACCTGCTTGACGCTTCCATCGACGCCGTGCGGCTGCGGGCCACGGTGGGAGAGGTTTCCGACGCCATGGAGAAAGTTTTCGGCCGGTATGTCGCCACCACGCGGGTGATTTCCGGCGCCTATTCATCCGAATACGGAGACGACGAGGTGATCCGGTCGCTTCGGGCGCGGACGGAGAAATTCCTGGAAAAGAACGGCCGCCGCCCCCGCCAGCTGGTGACCAAAATGGGGCAGGACGGCCATGACCGGGGGATCAAGGTGGTGGCCACGGCCTATGCGGATGTCGGCTTTGATGTGGACATCAGTCCGATGTTCCAGACGCCGGAAGAGGCGGCCAAAATGGCCATTGAAAACGACGTCCACGTGGTGGGTGTGTCCAGTCTCGCGGCGGGCCACAAGACGCTGGTCCCGGAGCTCATTGAACAGTTGAAGAAGATGGGCGGCCAGGACATCATCGTCGTGGTGGGCGGCGTCATTCCGCCTGCGGATTACGATTTCCTCTACCAGAAGGGCGTCAAAGGCATCTTCGGCCCCGGCACGGCCGTCACCGATTCGGCGGACCGGGTGCTGCAGTTGCTGGAAGAAAAATACGGATAACGACAAAACGGGCGGCCGCGAAAACGGCCGCCAGAAAAAACCAGTAAATTCGATCCCTTGCTGGAGGGTGGCGGCAGGAAACGATCGCGACCGTTCCCTGCCGCTAATTGACAACCAGCGCCTCTTCCGGGCACGTCAAGACGGTGTCTTCCTCGCTCTTGATGAGTGACGCCAGCATCGGGGCGGCGGGCAGAATGTTGTTGGCATAATAGCGCGCCGATGCAATCTTGCCCGCATAGAAGGCGTATTCTCCCTCATGGGGTTTCAGATCCTGCGACTTCTTTGCCGCGACGAAGGCCTGATCAAGCAGGCACATCGCCACATAGACATACGCAAAGACAAACAGCGCCCTCTGGGCGTAAAGCGGAATGAGCCGGCGTTTATGCTCCATGTCGGCCCACCATTCGTTGTAAATCGCCCGGACCTCCTCCGCGGCGGCAAAGGCGGCGGCGAGGTTCTTCATTTCTTTTTCAAACCCTTTTTCGTTTTGATGAACCTCGATGAAATTCCCGATATCCTGCATCCAGGCGGCGAACGGTGCGCCTTCTTTCATCCGCATTTTCCGTCCGATGAGGTCGTTGGCATGGATGAACGATGTTCCCTCCCAGATCGTGAGAATCTTGGAATCGCGCAGATACTGCTCCACCGGATAGTCCAGCGTGTAGCCCACACCGCCCAGCACCTGGATCGCCTGCGCGATGACGCCCAGGGAAGCCTCCGACCCGTAGCATTTGACGATGGGCGTGAGGATTTCGGCAAACGAAGAGTATTTTTTGGCCTTTTCCCTGTCGGAGGAGTTGCTTTCGATGTCCAGGTAGTAAAATCCCCGGAAGATCATGGCCCGGATCCCTTCCACATGCGCTTTCATGTCCAGAAGCATCCGGCGGATGTCTTCGTGTTTGATGATGGCGACCCGCTCGGCGTTTTTTATGCCGAAGGGTCTTCCCTGGATGCGCTCGGTGGCGTACTGGGAGGCGAAGTAACAGGCGGCCGCGCCCTGCGTGTTGGCGTTGTGCCCCGTGCCGATGCGGGATTCGTTCATCATGTGGAACATCATGGCCAGGCCCTGCGAGCAGCCTCTGGCGTCGGGAGCGGGCCCCAGCATAATGCCGCGGCAGTTGTCGTCGTCGCCGAAGTTCAGAAGCGCCGTCGCCTGGGCGTGGAGCCCCATCTTGTGCTCGAGGCCCGCTGTCGTGACGTCATTGGACTCTCCCGGCGAACCGTCTTCATTGACCCAGTACTTGGGAACGATGTACAGGCCGATGCCGGGCGATCCCGGCGCTCCGCCTTCGGGGCGGGCCAGAAGCAGATGAATCGTATTTTCGCCCGTGCCCTGGTCGCCGGCGGTGATAAACATCTTCGTGCCCTTGATTTTCCAGATGCGCGGGTCGTCGGTCGGATAGGAGCGCGTGATGATGTCGCCCGTATCGGAGCCGAAGTTGGGTTCAGTGAGGCACATCGTGCCCTGCCAGGATCCGTCGAGCATTTTGGGGACAAAACGGTCCCGGTCTTCCTGCGTGCCGAAGCGCAAAATCAAATTGGCCGCGCCGGACGTGAGTTTGATGCAGGAGGTCAGGGCCGGGCAGGCGGCGGTATTCATTTCGGCGCATGCCTTATAGAGGATGAGCGGCATGCCGGTGTCCACCTTGATGCACTCGCTCGACGAACCCCAGCCGTTCTGCTGCAGAAACTGATAAGCTTCCTTAAACCCCGGAACCGGCGTTACGACGCCTTTTTCGAGTTTCACACCGGTTTTGTCGCCCGGCGCGTTGATGGGATTGACGACTTCCCGGGCGACCTTGTAGCCTTCGTTGAGCAGCAGGTCGATGTCATCCATTGAGAAATTGTCTTTGTATCGATCACAGGCCAGCACTTCTTCCGTCGGCAGCCACTCCTTTAAAATAAATTTCAAATCCCGGACGTCGTATTTGAATTCCATTTATTTCTCCTTGCTCATCACTTCTTTTACCATTCACTACTCACCATCCACCATTCACTATTTGTCATGGTTCGACCAGCTCACCACTCGACGAGCTCACCACTCGACGAGCTCATCACTCGACGAGCTCACCATGAAAACAACAGTGCAAAGCGACGAGTGGAAAGTGATGAGTAGAAAAAGGGAAACATCCTTCTCTTTCCACTCACCACTCGTTGCTCATTGCTTTTCACTTATTGTTTTTGCCCATTGCCCATGACCTGTTCTCTTCAGTCTTCAGCCTTCAGCCTTCAGCCTTCAGCCTTCAGTCTTCAGTCTTTTCAGCCTTCGGTCTTCAGCCTTCAGCCTGTTTTCTTCCCATACCCGATATTCCTGGCCGATTCTTCAATCGATGAAAGCACCGCC
>ENA-UOWE01000345-UOWE01000345.1-activated-sludge-metagenome-genome-assembly--contig:-NODE-345-length-68713-cov-11.129235_pt1 | contig 68713 bp, 58 predicted proteins | sample MGYA00249841_ERZ761562 | MGnify/ENA primary metagenome ERZ761562 (study PRJEB28883, sample SAMN05720200) | activated sludge metagenome | isolation source: Anaerobic digester | place: Japan...
CTCAGGGCGAACGGGTGGCTTTCATTCTGCAGGAATCAATAACATATGAGACGAGGAGTAACCGGTCACGTCCCCGGGGCTTCAGCTTATTTCCGAGAGGCGTTTTCCTGGTATTCGTCGTCGGTATTGAGGGACCAGACGTCGGCTTCGGGCGCCACGCCGACGAATTTTCGCGCAGCCGTCAGGCCGGTGGCAATCGAATGGTCCATGTTGTTGTATTTGTACAGGCCCGCCCGGCCGACGCAGGAGAGGTTCTCGAGGCCGGATGCGAAGGTTTTCACCTTCTCGTATGCCTCCTGGAAGCCAAGGAAATACGTCGGGTAGCTTTCGGTCTCGCGCGTGACGAAGCTTCCGAGAATCCGTTCAGGGCGCAGGAGGTTCATCATCGCGAGTTCGCCGGCGGCGAGGGTCTTGAGTTCGTCGTCCGGGCGGTTCCACAGATCGTCGCCCCTGAACGCGAAATACTCGATGCTGATCACGCTCGTGCCGGGCCTTGCGGCCATGCGAGGACTGAAGTTGTTGAAGTTCGCCATGCGGGCCATGCGGACCTCGGGGGCGTGAACGTAGATCCACTGGTCGGGAAAGAGATCCGTCCCCTCCGCTACAATATTAACCGTTATATGATCTCGGTAATACAACGTATCGATCGCCCGGCGCACGTCTTCGGGAACCGCCGGCTCGAGCATGCCGAGCATCAGCGTCAACGGGATACCGGTGAACACGTGCCCGGGGCTCACGACAAGCGTGGTTCCGTCGGCCGCGCGGGCCTCGATCTCCGTGACGCGCATCCCTTCCCGGCGGATTTTCGTCACATCCGTTTTCAGGAGGAGTTCCCGCCGGGCGCCGGATGCGCGCTCCCACATGCGCTCGTACATCATGCCGGCGCCAAGCAACGGGTAATCGAACTCGTCGACGAGGGTTTTCGCCTGCACCCGCTGCTTGAACAGGGCGTTCGTGACGACCGTCTTCAGGTCGATGCCCTTGATGCGCTGGGAGGCCCACTCGGCGCCGATCTCGCGGCAGGGAATCCCCCAGACCTTTTCGGTGTAAGTCTTGAAGAACGTCTCGTACAGTTTCGTTCCGAATCGGCCCGAGACCCACTCTTCGAAGGTCTTCGCCTCGCCTTTCGCCCCCCGGAACTGCGAGGCGGCATAGGAGAGCATCGACGTCACGGATTCCCGAAGGCCCAGATTGCGAAGGGCATCGACGGCTTCGAGCGGGTATCTGAACAGTTTCTTTTTGTAGAAGATGCGCGTCAAGCGCTGAACCGGCAGGAACTCGTCGCCGAGCAACTCGTGCCAGAGGGCATTGATCTCGCGGCTTGCGGTGAAAAAGCGGTGAGGGCCGACGTCGAACCGGTTCCCATCGAAAACCTCCGTGCGCGAGAGGCCTCCGGGGATGGGGTGCCTGTCGAGCAGCAGCAGTTCGTCGCGACCGTGGCGGGCCAGTTCCAGCGCAGCGGCAAGCCCGGCCGGGCCTGCGCCGAGAATGGCAATTTCGGTCGATCGTCGGGAAACGTTCATGGCCGGCTCATGAATTCACTGCGAATGCGCTGTTCGAGGCCGACATGGTTACCGCCGCCGAAATCGAGCTTCGACCGGGAAACCGATTCGGAATGCTGCGGGATTCCGTCGGACAAGCGGACCCGGATCTTCCCTTCGGCAGTCCCGTTGATGGAGGCGGCGCCCGGACTGGCGGGCGGCAAGCTCACGAGCTGCGTCTCGAACGTAATGTCGGCCACCCCCGCGGTCCGGTCGACGGAGGCCAGCGTGAACGTCGCAAGGGACTGGCAATCGACCGTTTCGCTGTTCGGATCGGGCGATACGGGAATGACATGGGAAGCGACCCAGGAATCGCCTGGACAGACGCGCCCTTCAGGATATTCGAGAAGGGAGACCTCATAGAATTTCCTGAATTTCTCCGGCACGCCCTCGGCGGATGCAATTACGCACTTACTGTCCAGCGTCAGCCGCACGGGGTAACCGGGCGCAGGAAGTCCGCTCGCGAACAACGTTTCCGTGATCTGCTCCTGCGAGATGTCCTTGTTCGCAGCCCCGGGTTCGTAATAGGCCATCGAGGCGGTATGCGCCGTCAGAGTCTGAATGACGGCATTCCCGATACCGGGGCCAGTCTCTGAGTCCCCGCCGAGCGTCATGAGGCCCATCAGGGTCGTCTTCGGGATCAGCAGCATGTCTACTTCCATCCGCGACTGCACCTCGATCGAAAACGAGCTGACGCTGAATAAGGCCGGAGAAAGTCTCAACAGCAGGGTTTCCGTCGCTCCAGACGGAACCGAAAGACCGTCCGAGGCGAAACACGCGCCGGCACCGAGGCACCAGATCACCGCAAGGACAGTTTCAACCGCTAGTCGAAATGATTTCACTGGTGAACGTCTCCCATTTTTCATCTGAAGAAAAGAAGCATACCAATTTTTCGCACGCTCCGCGAATCATTTCTCCCGACCGATTCCTGCTCGTCTCACGAGTTATTGAGTCCTGCATATCAAAACCAGCTTCGCGTCTCCATTCGTGCTGAGCTTGTCGAAGCACGAACAGCCACTTGCCGATGGTTCCTCATTTCGCCCTTCGACAGGCTCAGGGGGAACGGGGTCATCATTCGATGCGGATACAATATATATTACACTTGATACGAGTCGCCCAACATATGAAACTCATAGTCATAGCATTCCGGGCAGGACCTCATGGTTCTGGCGCAGTCGCAGGGCGGAAAATTCGCCAGGGTGAGATCGAACGTCGCCCCCAGGAGTTCGGCTCGTGCCCTTTCCCTCACCTCCGCCCACGACGGCGGACACCGTTACGATCGCCCACGCCGTTCTCGGACTGATCCCTGGCGGCATTGCCCTGAGGAGGAAGCCGTTCATTCCGACCGGGTGCAGGGTATCGACCTGTTCAGCCTTGCCTGCCACGATCTTCGCCGTGACACGCGACAACTCATTCCCGCGCAGATTCCCCCGGGGAATACGATTTCGGCACGCCGGCCTCGAGCCTGAGGCAGACGCCAGCGAGAAGGTCGGTTCCGGATGTGTGCCCGATGCCGGCGACGCGCAACACGTCGGCGGAGCGGCATGTTCTGCCCGCCAGCGAGGCGAGAAACCGCTCGACGAGGAGAGAAGATCGGCCTCGCTCGGCGAAACGCAGTTGCCAGATGCTCTGGATTGTCGTCTTCCCAGCAAGGCGCTCGATCAGGTTCGATGCCGGCGCGATCAGCTCGCCGCCAAAGAATCTGTCGGCCAGGAGGGCTCCGCAACAGAAGTCGTCCCAGGCGGGAGTGAGCCCGGCTCCGCCGCCGAACCAGCCTTCGACGCCGGCGAGATCCGCAGCACCCCGTGCGAGGGCCTCCCTGAGATGCGAAACGGGCGCCAGGAACTCGGTATCCTCTCCTTCGAGAAACGCTTCTCCAACGTGTGAACGTCTGCCGCAGAGCCTGAGCGCCTTCCGTATCGCGGCGGCGATTTCGGCCTCACGCGCAGGCGAAAGCCGTCGTTCGACGAGCGCGGGTGCCGGCAGGGATTCGCCCCAGGCAGACTCCGACCTGCCGATGCGGAGTCCCGATGCGTCCGCGACGACCGGCATGCCGGGCTCGAGCATCGCGAAGAGGGAGTCTTCGATTCTGATCGCCAAGGGGTGCAGATACGCCTCCTCGGTCATCAGCGTGAGAAGGAACCCGTCGCACGGGACATCTGCCGCGCGACGAAAGACCGCACCCACGCGGCCCGCAAGAGGAAAGGCCGACTCCGCAACGAAGTCGGCCCGTCTCGCGCACGTCGGCGCCACGATCAGTTCAGCGCCTTGTCGTCACTACTTCGAGAAGTACAGCGCACGGAACTCCTTTGCGAGTGTCCTGAGGTTTTCGACGTTCTTCAGGTCGGTGGTCTGTTTGCATTTCATCGCGGCGATCAGCATCTGGTGAAGAATCGCTATGCGCTTGTCATACTGCTTGTCCTCGGGTTTCACCCGTTGGGTCATGAAGTAGTAGGTGACGATCTCGCTCAGCTCGTCGGCATGCTGGTCCTTGTTGTTCACCCAGCGGACGATCTGGTTGTAGTCGGTTTCCTTCGCCTTTCCCAGCTCGATGACGAGATTCATCGACTTTTCGATCGTGCCGATATGCTCTTCGATCAGATTCATCCGAAGCTCGTCATCATAGATGCCGCACGGGATCTGGCAGTGGGCCGAAACCGGCGCGCCCGAGGCCAGCGCGAACGAGAAGATCGCCAACAGACACACGAGAACCCTCTTCATAGTATCTCCTTTATATTTTGAATGATATTTCATTTTTGCACGACAAAGCCAATTGTACGTTCCCATTCGTGCTGAGCCTTTCGAAGCACGAGAATGCTCTCTCCTCCGTCGGCAGGATCAGGACAGGCTTCGACAAGCGCAGGGCGAACGGGCGTTTTCATTCTGCGAAACTCAACCGTAAAAGACCGGACGGTCAGGCGCCGCCCCTTCATCGGGGGCGACGCCCTCAGTGATCAGATCACTTTTTCTTTTTCTGGACGGACGGAACGGTGGCGACCTTCTTTTTCCCGTGAAGGGCGCGCCAGACGTCCTCGACCCGGATGGGCATGTGGCTCAGGTCGGCGCCGCACGCGTTCTGGATCGAGTTGCCGAGAGCGCCGCCGATCGCGATCATCGGGTGCTCGCCGACGCCGCGCGCGCCGTAGGGGCCGTCGACCTGAGTCGTCTCGATCGAGAAGCACTCCATCTCTTCGGGCAGGTCGAGCGAGGTCGGGATCTTGTTGTCGGTAAACGACGGGTTGAGAAGCCGGCCGGCCGCATCGTAGATGTAGCCTTCGCACATCGCAGTGCCGAGGCCTTGCATCACGCCGCCAATGATCTGGCCGCGCACGCAGACGGGGTTGATGGCCCGGCCGCAATCGAACGCCGAGGCAATCTTCAGCACGTCGTATCTGCCGGTCTTCTCGTCGACGGCGACGATCATCCCGTGCGCGCCGTAGGTCCAGTCGAGGGCGGGCTTCCCCTGGCCCGTCGCCTTGTCGAGAAACGTCAGGCCCTGGGCGATATATCGGCCGACCCCGACGAGCGGACCGCCGACGCCGTTACCGTTCGGATACGCATAACCGACAGACATCGACTTGAACGTGACGAACTGGTCGGGATGATGTTTCAGGAAGACCTTTTCATGGTCGTGATCGAGATCGCAGACGTTGGCCCGAAGCACCTGGGCGGCGCACTCGTAGGCCTTCGCCAGGAGATCCTTCGCGGCGAGGATGCAGGCGTTCCCGGACAGGACGAGGCCCTTTGAGGCGACGGTCTGCCAGTCGTACGGGTCGTGGTCGGTATCCTTTTCCATCGGCAGGCGAACCATCGAGACCGGGAATTTGAGCGCCTCGGCGACGATCTGCACGAGCGAGGTGTAGGTGCCAGCGCCGATCTCGGTCAGCGACAGGCTGACATTCACGGTGCCGTCCTCGTTCATCTTGAGGATCGCGCAGGTGCCGGTGAACGACGGCATCGCGGGGGCCTTGTGGAGCCCGACGACGGCCTTGCCGATCTTCAGCCCCTCCTTCTGCATGCGTGCCTTCTCGGCGGGCGTGATCTTCCCGTAATGTATAGCTTTCGCTACAGTCTCGAGGCACTTCGAGACGTTGCCGGTATGGTCGGTGATCTTCTCGCCGGTGATGGTCACGGAGCCCGGCTTCAGGGCGTTGGCCAGCCGGAACGAGAGCGGGTCCATGCCGATCGTGCGGGCGCACAGGTCCATGTGGCGTTCGAGTCCCCATGAGAACTCGACGTGGCCGAAGCCGCGATACGCGGTTCCCCAGGGTTTGTTCGTGTACATCGTATAGGCGTCGACCCAGGCGTTGGGATACTCGTACGGCCCGCCGGCCGAGTACCCCGAGGCGCGCGTAACGTTCACGGCGTAGTCGGCGTAGGCGCCGGCGTCCCAGTACATCGTCATCTTCTGGGCGACGATTTTTCCGTCCTTCCTCACGCCGGTCTTGATGTTGTAGGTGAGGCCGGAGCGGCACGGAAGCAGGCTGAACTCCTCCTCGCGCGTCGCCGTGATCTTCACGAACCGGCCGCCCGCCGCCCGGGAAAGGCAGCTCGCGAGAGGCTCGAGATGGATGCCGGCCTTTCCGCCGAAGCCGCCGCCGACGTAGGGAATAATGACCCGTATATTATTGTGCGGGATCTTGAACGAGTAGGCGAACAGGTTCCGGACGGTGAAGGGCGATTGGGCCGAGGTGTAGATCGTGACGCGGTCCTTCACTTCCCAGCGGCAGACGCAGACGTGGGTCTCCATCGGCACGTGCTGGACGTTCGGGTTCGTGTATTCGCGTTCGATGACGTAATCGGCATCCTTGAACCCCTGTTCGACGTCGCCCTTGCGCAGCTTCGTGTGGTTCGCGATGTTCGTTCCGGGAACCGGCGTGAAGGCGGCTTCGACGAACGAGTAGTCCTTGAGATCGGGGTGGACGAGCGGCGCCTTTTTGTCGAGGGCCTTCTTCGGGTCAAGCACGGCCTCGAGAGGCTCGTATTCGATCTCGATCAGCCGGGCCGCTTCCTCTGCCAGCTCGGGCGTCTCGGCGGCGACGGCGGCGACGGCCTCGCCGAAGTGTCGCACGACATCCTTGGCGAGGATGTATTTGTCGACGATATACAGGCCGACGCGGTAATCGAGATCCTTCCCGGTCAGGACGGCGTGAACGCCGGTCAGTTTCGCGGCTTTCGCCGTGTTGATGCGCTTGATGCGGGCGCGCGCGTGGGGGCTGCGCACGACTTTTCCATACAGCATGCCGGGCATCACGAGATCGCCCGTGTAGAGCGCGGCGCCGGTCAGCTTCTCGACAGTATCGATGCGGCCGAAATCGCGGCCGACGGTTTTGAGGTCCTTGTGCGGCACGTCATGAAACACGCTTCAGTTCCTCCTTCTTCTTCAGCTGGCCGGTGGCGTCCTGGACGGCCTCGATGATCTGGCGGTAGCCGGTGCAGCGGCAGAAGTTGCCTTCGATGGCCTCCTTGATCTGCTCTTCGGTCGGCTTCGGATGGACCTTCAGCAGGGACTTCACCGACATCAGCATGCCGGGCGTGCAGAAGCCGCACTGGACGGCGTGGTTCCGGTGGAAGGCGTCCTGGAGCTTGCTCAGCTTGCCGTTTTTCGCCTCTCCCTCGACCGTCTCGATCTCGGCTCCGTCGCACTCCGCGGCGAGCGCGAGGCAGGAGTTCACGGTCTTTCCGTTCAAGAGAACGGTGCATGCGCCGCACTCGCCGGCGCCGCAGCCTTCCTTCGTGCCCGTGAGGCCGATGTCATCGCGAATGAAGTGCAGCAGGCTGCGATGGCCCGGCACGTCGCGCTCGTACAGTTTTCCGTTGATCTTCACCTTGATTCTGTGCATCTGCATGTTGTTCGTTCCTTTGCCGATGCTCACTTGAGCGTTGCCATGAGTTTTTCGACGAAGGACTGGACCATCGCGAGACGGTATTCCTTCGAGGCGCGGATGTCGTCGATCGGCTTGACGGTTTTCAGGGCCTCGTCGACCACGGTCTTCACCGAGGCCGAGGCGGGCAGTTCCTTCAGCGCGATCGGGGTCGGGGCGCAGGAGCCGACACCGACCCGGAGGGCTTTCGCCGTCTTCACCATCGCGACACTGACGACGGCCAGGTCGTGGCCCTTGATGCGCTTGAGTTTTTCCATCGCCCCGCGCGCGCCGGCCATGGCGGCCGGCACGATGATGCGCTGGACGACCTCGTCGGGCTGGCGCTGGGTCTTTTTCACGCCGGTGAAAAACTGCTCGAGCGGGATGATCCGGGTCTTCTTCTCGGAAGCGAGCTCGATCGAGGCCCCGTAGGCGAGCAGGGAACAGCCCATGTCGGCGCAGGGGGAAGCCGTGCAGAGGTTTCCGGCGATGGTGGCGCGGTTGCGGAGCTGCGGCGAGCCGATGTGCCCGGCCGCCTCGGCCAGCAGGGGGAACTTCGCCCTGACGGTCTTGTCGTTCATCAGCTCGACGCAGGTGACGGTCGCGCCGATGGAAAGGCCTTCCTTCGCGTCCCAGCGAATTTTTCTATATTCATCGACATATTTCACGTCGATGACGGCCTCCGGAACGTTGTGGCCGACGCGGATGTCGACCAGGAGATCGGTGCCGCCGGCCAGCAGTTTCGCGCGGGCGCCGAGCTTCTTCAGCGTCGAGAGAAGCTCCGTGCGGGTGCGCGGAGCAATGTATTCGAACTCGTGATGCATTCACTACTCCTTCCCGGAATGTAATTCTCGTATGGGGAATTCTACGGGAGCCTCCTCACCATTGGCAAGTTTTCCCCGGGAAGGAGGTTCTCGCCGAGTTCTGGAATCCTTCGCCCTTTTCTGGTACCCTCGATCTCTGATGAGAACGGAACCGGACCGCCCCCGCACCCACGTCGTCGCGTCCCTCCGCTCGCTGTTTCTGCCGCTGTTCCTGACGTTTCTGCCCGTTTTCCTCCTTTGCAGGGAAGCGGACCTGTGGCAGGCGGAGAAGCGCAGGGAGGCATCGGAGGCGTGGCACGACGTCGCGCGAAAGACGGCTGCCCGCTGGGAGCGTGCGTCGAAATTCACCTTCTGGGCGGAGACGGCCGCGGCGCGCTTCCGCAAGCACATCGAGAAGCGTCTCCCGGCATCCGCCGTCATCCCGGCCGACCAGAACCTTCTCGCCGACGCCGCATCGGACGCCATGCGCCGCGCATTGCCGCGCGGCCTGCCCGAACCGTCGACCTGGCTGTTCTCGCTTTCCGCCCGGCCGGAAGACCTCCCGAAGCCGTGCATGGGAAGCGGTCTCCAGAGCCGTCTCAACAGGCTCATCGGCTCTATATTGCATGAGATAGATCGCCGCAACCGTTTCGAACCCGGTCGTCCCCGGCCGCTTGCGTGGAAACAGGCCCTGGACCGGCTTTTCGGCTTCGGGGTGTCTCCCGAACTGTTCGACGACTCGTCACGCGGCCGGGCGTTTCCGGTCATCTTCCAGAACGGGTATCACATCTGCGTCTGGGATTTCATCCAGGCCGACGGTCAGGATGTCGCGGCCTTCCTGATGCTTCTTCCCTCAGGCCTGGACGACGCGGACACGGCTCGCCGTCTCTGTTTTTCCAACTGGCGATTCATCGCCGGGAACAGCCGCCTCGAGCCCGTCTTCATCCCGTTCCCCAGCGAACCCGCCCAGCCCAAACGAATCCGTGTCAGGCCTGGCTCGCCGCTGTTGCACACGCCGCACATCAGGCGCTTCATCCTCGAAAAAGCTTCAGAAATCCGCCTCGAAGAGCCGAGTAGGCAGGACCACCGCTCTCCCGAAGACATCGGCGTCTGGTACAAGACCCGGGATATCTACCGGATGAGCGGCGAGATCCGGCTTCCCGACCGGGATATCCGTCAGGCATTTCCGGCGGGAGACCGTTTCCTCGCCTGCTGGAGCTCGCTCGACGTCCTTTCTGGCGGCCTCGGGCTCCTGCTCGGCCCGGCTCCGGAAGCCGCGCTTCCGTCCCCCCGCCCGGCCGGATCGCCCGCGATTTTCATCTGGGCGCTTCTGTGGCTTCTCTTCCTTGTCCGGTCAGGCCTTTCCGGCGCCCCTCCGGCATTCGGCATCCGCTCACAACTGGCATTCTGGTTCCTGTGCCTGGCATCCGTCCCTCTCATCATCGCGCTCAGCGAGACCGGCAAGCTTCTCATCGACCTTCGGAGCAATCTTCTGCGCGAATACGACCTGGAACTCGGCCAGGCGCTGCAGGAACTCGAAAACGAAGACTCCATCCTGACGCGACGGTTCGCCGACATCTGCAACCGGCAGACCGGGAACGCATCCATGACGATCGACCTTCGCGCGCGCCAACTGGCGAGACAGCCCGTCGATGACATTTTGAACCTGCTCTGGAAGGATCTTTCGGGGCTCGGCATCCCGATCCGCAGCCTGTTCCTCTTCGGGCACGGCCAGTTCGAATGGAGCAGAAACGACACCGCCATTTCCCCCGAACTCGGGGTTTCCCTGGTCAACTTCATCAAGCCCATCTCATACCGCCTTCTGAAGACCCTCTCGCCCGATCTCGAAGCCAGGGTTCCCGCCGCAAGATCCACCGGGACTTCCACCAGGCTCGACAGGCTCGTCACCGCCGACGTTCATCAGCTGATGCAGAAAAACCGGCAGATTGCGGAAACGATGGCTAACAACAAGAGAATGCTCAAATTCCATCAATTCCTGAAAATAGACGGCGACACCTGGTTTCTGCTCGTTCTGATCTGGGAGCAATGTGATGCCTATATCCGCCACATCCGCACCCGCATTTCCGCCATCTCAGCAAAATACGGGGTCGATCTCGAAATCACCCGGCACACCACCTTCGGGTATCATCCCGTCGTCCGCTCCGGCAAGCCGCTTCGGGCGCGAGAAGCCGGCACGCGTTCGACCAGCCGGGACCGCATCATGTCGGTCCGGAGCACCCGGCTTCCCGGCTTCGTCCTTGCGGCATCCAGGCCTCTCGCGCCCCTACGGCAGCGGCTTTTCGAAGAAACGAGCTGGGTCATCGCGGGAATTTTCGGAAACCTTCTGTTGATCATTCTCTCGGGAGGCCTCCTCGCCGCGTGGCTGACGACGCCGCTCAGGAAAATGGCGACAGCCCTCAGGGAAGTCGCAGCCGGGTGCCTCGACAGGAAGCTCAACCTTGCCCGCGCGGACGAACTCGGCCAGGCAGGCGATACGCTCGATGCGATGACCGAGTGGCTGCGCGAGCGACGGGCCATGAGCATGTTCGTCGCCCCGCAGGTCATGGAAGCCGTTGCCGACGGTGCGGCCTCCGCTCACACGCCCCGGCGGAGAACGATCGTCGCGCTGACCTCCGACATCCGGAATTTCACCACGATTTCCGAAACCCGCCCGCCGGACGAAGTGTTTTCCGCCCTGAACCGGCATTTCCGGGTCATGACTCCCGCGATCAAGAAACAGGGCGGAGTCATCGACCGCTTCATCGGCGACGCGATCCAGGCCGTGTTCTATGATGATCCCACCTCGGACGCTCCGCCGGCCGCCCAGCGAGCGCTGTCAGCCGCCCATGCCATGATGTTCGGGCACCGGGCGCTCCAGCATGAGCGCGCCGCAGCCGGTCTCTTCACCTATGAGATCGGCATCGGGCTGGCATCGGGAGAAGCCGTCTGCGGCGTTCTCGGGGCCGAAGGCGTTCGTCTCGACTACTCCGTGATCGGCGAGGCGGTCACGTCGGCGGGAACTCTCGAAGCAGCCTCCAAGGCCGGCCGGGCAACGCGGATCATCTGCGACTCGGCCACGGCGGCCGCCGCCGGTGTTTCCGGGATCGTCATTCCGGTATCCGGGCATCCGGAGGCCTTCGAGGTGGCGGACGGATTTTCGCCCGGTGTGATCACGAACGACCGTACCGACCGCGAGTCCACCGTTTCCGCGCATTCCATCGGCATCCCGCAACCGTCACCTGGCGGAGATGCCGGCTCGCCACACCCTCGGGCGAAAGGCGCGAGCTTGTATTTATATGCTGTTCTATTTTTACTCGTTTCCTTTCTTCTCTACTCTTCTTCCAGGTCCCTGACGTCCTCGTTCCGCGAACGTTCGGCCGCTCTCGAGCGGGCGGCCCTCCAGCACGACCTGCGGCTCGCCGCATCGACCAACATTCCGGCCCTTCACATCGCCAACCACCTCAGGATGATGCTTCTCGAAGACGATCGAAGGGGAAGAGGACAGACCGCCGGCTCTGGGGCCATCGTTTCCCGCTTCCAGGCGCAGATTCAGAAGGCAAAACACATCTACCCTGCCCTTTCCTGGTGCCTTCTCAGGCATTTTCCCGAACGGGATCCCGACTGGAATTCCATCTCACTCTCCAGTACGGAGGTCGTGGAGACGGGCGGCACGACATTCCTCGGAAAGGCATCGGAATCGGCAGCTCTGTTTTCGATGCTCAAAGTCCTGCTGACAAACGGAAGAACGGCACAAGCAGCATCGCCCGTCGTCCAGAGTCTCACCCGGACGTGCTTCCCCGCGATCCAGGATCAAGGATATGCACTCGCGTTCGAGTCATACGGGCATTTCAACGAATGCAACCTCTTCGGAATCCAGGGGTTCCTGATGTGGCTTCCGCTCGTATCTCCCGGATGGTGGGAACAGTATCCGAACCTCGTCGAATCAACCCCGTCCGGACAACCCCCAGCCGAGGTGTGGTGGAAGGGGATGCAGGGGGCAGTTCTGTTGTTTCTGCCAACCGCGTCGCTCGACGAAACGTCGGGTCTGCTCGCACTGACGAACACGATGCTCGAACGGGGAACACGACTGATATTCCTTCCACGCGAGGGTTCCCTCGCAGGAGCGATCGGGAGCGCGACCTTCGACATTCCCTTTTCCGGAGCACATGCCGTCATCGATCGCAAACAGACCGATATGGAACGTTTCCCCGAAATGATCGGCGCTCGCCCGATTTCGCCCCCGCCCTTCTGGATGACGCTTTTGGAAACGCTTCTGAAGGGCCTTTCGGGCTTCATGACGCTGTGCGCCCTATGCCTGTGCCTGGTCGATCCGTCACCCCGTATCGGGGCATATCTTCCGAGAAAGATGGTTCCGCTTCTCGCAGGCGCGTTCGTCCTGACCCTGGCGCCCTCCCTGCTATCCGCCTGGATGGCCGGTGAACGCCGGACGATCGAGTGGAAGGCGCGCCTGTTCGACGAAGTCTCCGAGAACCTTGCAAGCGTTCTGACGAGCCTCGACGAGGGGGCCGCTTGGTATATCTGTCAGAATATGTCAGTCTTTCGCCGTCTCTCGACGAGTATTTCCCTCCGGGAGCGTCTGAACAAGGCTGGAACGGCGAAGGATACGCCGGAGCAGGAGAAAGCCATCTGCGAACTCCTGGACGAATTCTTCCGTCTGTCCCTCCGGTCCGGCTTTGCCGCTGGCGTCATGCAGTTCCTTGGCCCGAAGGGCATCAGCGTCGTCAATGCGGGAAAAACCTCGTCGATTGATTCGACCGTCATACGCGATATTTACGGCAACATCCATTCGCAGGTCATGCGGAAGATTTCGCCTCGATATTACCCGACGGACGACTCCACCGACGAAAACAAGCGGATGCTGGAGGATCTGAAGGGCGAGGAAGTGAAATATGTTCTGCTCTCCCTGCTTTCCGCTTTCGACATTGCCGGGATGATGTCCGCACCGATCCAGTATCAGCTCATCACCTGGGGCCTGAACATGCACGAGTCGTTCCGTATCCATCTGCCCGACGATCAGGGACGGCCGCAGTATGCCCTGCAGGTCCACCTCGCGGACGACATGCTCCTGCATCAGCAGCTTCGAAACTGGATTGAACTGCAGCATCGCCCAGGCGCGACGCTCATATCGCTGGCCCGCGACAATCCGCGCATCACCATGCCCTTCTCGACCCTCACCGCCCGCCAATCCTTCGAGGGCAACAGGCTCACGGCGGACGTCAACTCATATCCCTCCCACCCCAGGGAAGCCACCGCGGACCTTCTCGCGGCCGCTTCGCCCATGACCGTGCACACCTTCATCGGCCGCGACGGCTCGACCGAGCTCCTCCTGTCACGCCTTGGAACCAGGCAGCGGGAATACGTTCTGAAAGCACGGACCCCCTACGCTCCTCTGGTCGGAAGGATCGACCGCGACTCGGCGACACGGCGCGGTTTTCTGGTTCTCGTATCATTTCTTATGATATATATGGCGTTCCGCACAGCCTCACGGTTTCTGAACCCCGTCCAGGCCCTCGGCCGCGCAGCCGAAGGGATCATGAATGAGCGGTTCGACACGCGCCTTCCCGCCGATCGGACCGACGAGTTCGGCGAACTCGCACTCGCCTTCAATACGATGGCCGCCGGTGTCGAGGAGGGACGGCGCCTCCGTTCCTTCGTTTCGGATTCGGTCCGCTCCGCGGCGAGCGACGAGTCCAGGGGCAGAGCGGCGATGGCAGGTGAAAACCGATCCGCCGCGATTCTCTTCGCCGCCCCGGCCGGATTCGCGGCGTTTTCGCGCGCCCACCCGCCCGAAGCGCTTGTCATCAGGCTGAACCGGTATCTCGCGCTGATGGCCGGGGCGATCCGCAGGAACGGCGGCGAGATCGACAAGTTCATCGGGGAAAAGATCCTGGCCGTCTTCGATGCGGAGAGGCACGGCGGCATCGACGAAGCGACGCGCGCCGCCGCGCGGACGGTGACCGCCATGCGGCAGGCCATGCATGACCTCGAGCGTGAGTTTCCTCTTTCCCTCGGCGTCGGCATCGCGTCTGGCCCGGTCCTGGCCGGCATCATGGGGACGGCCGAAGTGCGGCTCGAATACACCGTCATCGGCGACACGGTGAACACGGCCGCCCGCCTGTGCGATCTCGCCTCGAAGGGGGGCGGCGGCACCGTCATCGACGGCACCGCGGCGGCGGCCATGCGCGACTCCGAGATGACGGCCGTCGGCGAAATTCTCGTCAAGGGCAAAGCCCGCCGCGTCTCGGCCTTCCGGCTCGTCTAGCCGGACCTTCAGAATCTCCCCGTGCGCCCTGAGCCGATCGAAGGGCGAGAGCCGCTCATGCTTCGACGGGCTCAGCACGAACGGGAAGGCTGCAGTCTTTTCATGAAGAATCCGATTGCGCGAAACGCCTCCTGCCGGATTATATAATTTTCGATATTTATTTCCTTTTCGTTTCCGGATGATGACAACGGTATGTGAAAGGGGTATCATGCCGGTGTCCGGCGCCCCGGCCCGCGGGTTTTGCGCAGGCTCTGAGCCCCGGCAAGAGACGATATGTTCAAGGAGCATGGAATGACGATCCGTCACGTGATCCGGAAGGAAACCTATTTCGACTCGGTCACGCTCATGCAGATCACCAACGAGGTGAAGAAACTGCAGGGCGTCGAGAACGCCGTCGTCGGCATGGGCACCGACTTCAACATCGACAGCCTGAAACGGCTCGGCCTGTATTCGGACGCGTTCGCCGGCATCACCCCCGCCGACCTTCTGCTGTGCGTCCAGGCAGGGGATGACGCGGCCGCCGACGCGGCGCTCGCTGCCGCAGAGAAACTGCTCACCACGCGCAAGAAGGCATCCGGCGCAGGAACGGCTTTCGTGCCGCCGACGCAGGAGGCCGCCGCAAAGCAGCTTCCCGATGCGAACGTGGTGGTGATTTCGGTCCCGGGCGCGTGGGCGGCACGCGAGGCGGAGATCGCCCTCCGCGCCGGTCGGCACGTGATGCTGTTTTCCGACAACGTGACGGTCGAGGAGGAGCTGAAGCTCAAGACGCTCGGCGTCGAGAAAAACCTTCTCGTCATGGGTCCCGACTGCGGAACGGCCCTGATCAACGGCGTGCCTCTCGCGTTCGCGAACGCCGTCCGCAGGGGCGACATCGGCATCGTCGCCGCCTCCGGCACCGGCCTGCAGGAAGTGACCAGCCTTATTCATACGATGGGCTATGGAATCACCCAGGCGATCGGCGTCGGCGGCCGCGACCTCTCCGAGAAGATCGGCGGGAAGATGACCCTGATGGCGGCGCACGCGCTCGGCGAAGACCCCGCGACGAAGGTCATCGTGCTGATCTCGAAGCCCCCGGCGCCGTCGGTTCTCGGGCCGCTGTACGCCGAGCTGAAAAAGATCCGCAAGCCGATCGTGGTGTATTTCATCGGTGCCGACCCCGAAGCCATCAGAAAAGAAGGCTTCACTCCCGCCCACAACCTGCAGGAAGCGGCGCAGAAGGCCTGCGAGCTTTCCGGCGGCAAAGCGGTCGCCGTTCCCATGACCGATGCCGATGCGGCCGCGAAGGCGGACGGCCTCCGGCTTCCCGGGAAATACCTGCGCGGCCTCTACAGCGGCGGCACGCTGTGCGACGAAGCCCAGCGCCTGCTCCACCCCGTTCTCGCCGACCTGTATTCGAACACCCCCGTCAAGGGGTGCCAGATGCTGCACAGCGTCCATAAGAGCGAGAAGCACACGATCGTCGACCTCGGCGACGACGAGTTCACGCGCGGCCGCGCCCACCCCATGATCGACCCCACGCTGCGCCAGGAGCGGATCGTCATCGAGACCGCCGACCCCGACGTTGGCCTGATCGCGTTCGACGTCGTTCTCGGCTACGGCGCCCACATGGACATGGCCGGTGAGATGGTCGCCGCCATCGAGAAGGCCCGCAAGGCCTCGGGCCGGAAGCCGGTCTTCGCGGCCTGCATCTGCGGCACCGCGGACGACCCCCAGAACATGCAGAAACAGAAGCGCACGCTGGAAGACGCGGGCGTGCAGGTGTTTCCGTCGAACGTCGCGCTGATTGCGTTCGTGAAGCGGGCGATGGCGGGGAAAGGAGTCTGAGAGCGATGTCGAGCCTGAAAACGCTGTTCAACGAGGATGTGAAAGTGTTCAACGTCGGCATCCCCAGCTTCGCCGACGATTTGAAGCGCCAGGGCGTGCCGGTCGTGCACGTCGAGTGGCGCCCGCCGGCCGGCGGCAATAAACGGGTGATCGAACTGCTCGACCGCATCAAGGCGTGGCAGGCCGAGTATCAGACCCAGGCGAAGTCCTGACGCGAGGAGAACGACGATGGCAACGAAAATCAACGTGCAGGCAGCCAACAAGGAAGCCATTTCCCGTATTCAGACCGCCGTGCCGGTGCTCAAAGGTTTGGGTATAGCGAAAGATATTGTTCCCGGCATGAAAAAGAACCTGATCCTGCATGCCGGCCCGCCGATCACATGGGACCGCATGTCCGGTCCGATGAAGGGCGCCGTCATGGGCGCGCTGATCTATGAGGGTTTCGCGAAAACCCCGGAAGAAGCCGAGAAGGTCGCCGCGAGCCCTGAGATCGAGTATGCGCCGTGGCACGAGCATAACGGCGTCGGCCCGATGGCGGGCGTCGCGACGGCAAGCATGCCGGTCTGGATCGTCGAAAACAAGACGCACGGAAACCGCGCCTACTGCACCCTGAACGAGGGGCTCGGCAAGGTTCTCCGGTACGGCGCCTATTCGGAAGAGGTCATCGCGCGCCTGAACTGGATGCGCGACGTGCTCGGCCCCGTCCTGCGTGAGACGCTGGAGATCAAGGGCGAGATCAATCTCAAGAGCATGATCGCCCAGGCGCTCCAGATGGGCGACGAGGTGCATAACCGCAACCGCGCCGGCACCTCGCTGCTGTTCCGCGAACTCGCCCCCGCCCTGCTCGACACGAGCGCTTCCCCATCTGACAAGAAGCGGGTGCTCGAGTTCATCAACGGAAACGACCACTTTTTCCTGAACCTGAGCATGCCGGCCGCGAAGGCGATCCTCCAGTCTGCGGAATGGATCGACGGCTCGACGATTTTGACCGTCATGTGCCGCAACGGCACCGACTTCGGCATCCGGGTCGCCGGCCTGAAGGACCGCTGGTTCACCGCCCCGGCCCAGGTGGTCAAGGGACTGCTGTTCCCTGGCTTTTCGGAGTCGGACTGCAACCCGGATATCGGCGACAGCGCGATCACCGAGACGTGCGGCATCGGCGGCTTCGCGATGGCGGCCGCGCCCGCGATCGTCAAGTTCGTCGGCGGATCGGCGAGCGATGCGCTGAACTACACCCAGAAGATGTACGAGATCACCGAGGCCGAGTCGACGACGTTCCAGATCCCGTCGCTCGACTTCCGGGGCTCGCCGACCGGCATCAACCTGCTGAAGGTGTGCGAGACCGGCATCCTGCCCCAGATCAACACCGGCATCGCCCACAAGCAGCCGGGCATCGGCCAGGTCGGCGCCGGCCTGGTGAACCCGCCCATGAAATGTTTCGAAGACGCCCTCGAAGCGTATGTCGAAACGTATGTTCCCTGAGGACCACCGCTGAGACGCGGAGAACGCTTCATCACAAAGGCACAAAGATTAGGATAATGGTATGTATAAAATTTTCTTCTTCGTGTCTTTTGCGTTGAAATAGAATTCGAACTCAAATTCCAAGGAGTGAAGGAAGCAATATGAAAGCACCCAAGATGTATGATTTGACCCAGCGACTCAGCATTCACACGCCGCCGTGGCCGAGCTACATGCCCCTGCAGGTCCAGTATTTCAAGCGCATCGCCGGCGCCCACATGGGCCAGGGCGCGAACGGCCAGATCATCAAGACCAGCAACCACGTCGGCACCCACATCGACGGCGAGATTCACTTCTGCGCCAACGGCCGCACGATCGGCGACACGCCGCTCGAGGACTTCTGCGGCGAAGGCGTTGTGGTCGACATCTCCGACTGCGTCAGCGACTACTCGCTCTACTCGCCCGAGATGCTCGAAAAGCGCGCCGAGATCAAGAAGGGCGACATCCTGATCATCAACACCGGCTACCACCGCTACGGCTGGGATCAGAAGGAAGCCGACGAGGTGCGCTACATGGTTCGCCACCCGGGGCCAAACCCCGATTTCCACAAGTGGTGCGCCAAGATGAAGTTCAAGTGGATCGGCGTCGACTGCGGCTCGGCCGACCACCCGATGAACACGATCCTCCGCCAGTGGCACCCGAAGGCCTTCGAGGCCGCCGAGAAGAAGCTGAAGAAGGATTACGGCAAGGCCTGGGACGAGATGTTCCCCTATGACGAGTATTACCAGGTCATGCACCTCAAGATGTTCCCCAAGGGCATCATCCACGCCGAGAACCTCGGCGGCGAGATCGACAAGCTGAAGAACAAGCGCACCTGGATCGGCCTCTTCCCCTGGCGCGCCATCGAACTCGAGTCCTGCATCAGCCGCATCGTCGCCTTCGACTTCGGCAAGTAATCCATTCGTTCATCGAGCAGGTCCGGGCAGCATGTTCCCGGACCTGTTTCGATGAAGATATTGAGCATCCGGAAAATGCTTGGTAAACTGATCACGTGACTCAACAAAGCAAAATTCTCTGGCAAATCCTCCGAGGGCAGGCAGATAACAACATTTCCTTTTCTGACCTTTGCTCACTGCTGGCTCACCTTGGATTCGCAATGCGTATCAAAGGTGATCATCATATATTCCATAAAACAGGTGTCGTCGAGATCATCAATCTTCAACCAAATGGCAATCAAGCGAAGGCCTACCAAGTGAAGCAGGTCAGAAATTTGATTCTTGAATACCGGTTAGGAAACATCGATGAGTAAATACGAAATCATCCTGTATTGGAGCGATCAAGACCAGGCCTATATCGCTGAAATCCCTGAACTGCCCGGCTGCATGGCCGATGGGCCGACATATATTGCCGCCCTTCAAAATGCAGAAGTCATCATCCAGGAATGGATTGAAACAGCGACAGAACTTGGCAGAGAAATTCCCTTGCCCAAAGGCCGCCTGAAATACGCATGACATCCCAATTTCGGATGTATTCTTGTCATCAGACAATCAGCGAAGAAGACACACATTCGAGAATAGCATAAGGAATTTTTCATGCAGAATATGGAATGGGTGAAGGAGTTCGGCGGGGCGGTGACGGTTTGTGACGCGGACGGGGTCATTCTGAGCATGAACGAGAAGGCGTGCAGGACGTTCGCGAAGGACGGCGGGGCCTCGCTCGTCGGGAAAAGCCTGTATGACTGCCACCCGGAAAAGGCGCGGGCGAAGATCCGCGAGATCATGGAAAAGCGCGTCACGAACGCCTACACCATCGAAAAAGCCGGTATAAAGAAGTTGATATATCAGGCACCATGGTATAAAGACGGCGCGTTCGCGGGCCTCGTGGAATTGTCCATCGAAATTCCTCTCGAGATGCCACATTTCGTCCGCACCCCGCCTTCGGCCTCGGAAACCTGACAGGCGAAGGAACGTTGCCGGAACCGAGGTATTGATTTCTCCATACCAAAAGCCCATTTTCCGTTCCCGTTCGTGCCGAGCTCGTCGAAGCACGAGAGGCTCTCGCCCTTCGACAAGCTCAGGGCGATCGAGTGGCTTTCATTCTGCAGGGCTCATGAGGTTGCCATGATCTCCTCCCGCGATGTGGGCATAATTTGTCAATTCGGGAATAAATCTGTAGAATGAACAGATAATCGTCATCAGGGGGCATTTGTGACACACAGGACAGTATTGGCCGCGGCATTCGCTTTTTCGGTCGCGTTCGGCTATCCGGCGTGCGCGGCACCGGCCTCGGGGGCGATCGTCGAGTCGGGGCCGGCGCTCAGCCTTTCGATCGAACAGCCCGCGCAGTATCAGAAAGTGCTCAAGACCGACCTGGCCCTCTTCCGGAAGAGCGCGGAACAGCTCGAGCGATACTGCGAAAACGTCCTGACCGATACGTCCTTCATCGCCCGCGCCGGCGTCGAGACGGCGGGGCTTTCGCCCCAGCAGCTGCGCGGCGTTTACCGGTTCTGGTCGTCGTTCGGCAAACACCTGGACACTCTCGAAGCGATATCCGACCGCTGGCACCGCGGCTGGGGCAAGTCCCTGTTCGACAGCCAGGTCAGGGAAGGTTTCGAAGGGTATTTCCTCGGCATCAACGCGAAGATCAGCCGCCTGCTCGCCGTTTCCCGGCTGACGCATTATCTCGCGAAGCGGAAGAAGCTCCGCTCCCTGTTCGACGAGGCCGTTCCCGAATACAAGATCCCGGCCGAAAGGCTCACGCATCACGCGCTCGGCGCCGTGAGTCCGCAAAGCGTGCTGGCGTTGTATCAGTTCCACACCTCGCACCAGGAGCACGCGGTGCGCTTCTATCAGGGTTCCTCGAAGGAGTTCCGGCCGGCCGTCGACACCGACGGAACGTTGATCCGGTATTTCGAAGGCACCAAGGACATTCTGGACGGCCTGATCCTGCGCATCGCGAAAGATCCGACCTGGTATAAATATGCGTTCGGCTCGTTCGCCGAGGACGCCATGAACCTGATCTCCCCCATGCAGGAGGCCCTGTTCACCTGGGTCGGCGACACCCGCGTCAAGAAGAAGGAGACACGCCTGATCAGGCCCGAGCAGGTCGACGAGATGGAGGCCTTCCTCCAGCCAGGCGACATCATCATCGAGCGGCAGAACTGGTATCTCTCGAACATCTTCCTGCCCGGCTTCTGGCCGCACGGGGCGCTGTATGTGGGCGACGCCGCAAAACTCGCACGGTTTCTCGACGGCGATCCCCAGGTCAGGGCGTATTACGCGAAACGCCGCTTCGCCGGCTTCATGGACTGGTTGCAGAAAACATACCCGGAAAAGCATGCGAGCTTCGTCAAAGCCCCGGCGAAGGGCGAGCACCCGAAATGCGTGCTCGAGGCCATCAGCGAGGGCGTGGTGCAGAACACCCTGCGCCACACCTGTTATGCCGATTATATCGCCGTCCTGCGGCCGCGCCTTTCGAAACTCGACATCGCGCAGGCGCTCGAAGCGGGGTTCTATTACAACGGCCGGCCCTATGACTTCGATTTCGACTTCTACACCGAATCCGACCTCGTCTGCACCGAGTTCGTCATCAAGTGCTACGCTCCGTTCAGAAGCAAGAAAGGCCTCGTCTTCCCCACCGAGCCCGCGATGGGGAAACAAGCCGTGCGAGCGGACGAATTCATCCGGACGCTCGAACGGGAAAAGGGCTCGCCGAAAGCCCAGCTCGAGTTCGTGTATTTCCTGCGCGGCATTGAAAAGGCCGGGAAGGCGGTCGTCGCCGACGAGAAGGCCCTGATCGAGTCTCTGAACTGGCGCGGCGGGCTTCCGGGGCCCAAAAACTGACGGAAGGCGGCCCGGCAAGCCCAGGCAGTCGTTTCAGCCGCGCATGCACGCCGGGATGAGCAGGCACCATGGCGAGGACATCCCATCCCTGGTTGCGCATTTTCCTGCCGTTCGCGGCGGGATACTTCCTGTCGTATCTTCTGCGCAACGTCAACGCCATCATCGCGCCGGAGCTGATGAGCGAATTGTCTGTCTCGGCCGCCGACCTCGGACTTCTCACCTCTGCCTACCTGTTCGCCTTCGGGGCCTTTCAACTGCCGCTGGGCATCCTGCTCGACCGGTACGGCCCGCGCCGCGTCGAGACGGTCCTGCTGCTGATCGCCGTCGTCGGCTGTCTCCTGTTTTCGCGGGGGCATGATCTTCAGACCCTTGCCGTCGGCCGCGCCCTGATCGGCCTCGGCGTCTCGGCCTGCCTGATGGCGTCGTTCAAGGCGTTTTCCCTGTGGTTTCCGCCGGAGCGGCTCGCCTCGCTCAATGCCGCCGTCATGGCCGCCGGCGGGCTGGGCGCGTTGACGGCGACGTCTCCCCTCGCCTGGGCCCTCGAACAGACCGGGTGGCGCGGCATCTTCCTCGCGCTCGCCGCGCTCGCCTTCGCGGTCGCGACCGGAATCTTCACGACTCCCGTCAGACAGGCCGCCGGCACTACCGAGACCCCCGGCGAGCAGCTGCGTTCGATCGGCGGCATTCTCGCCAGTTCCGCGTTCTGGCGCTACGCGCCGCAGGCCGCCCTCGTCTCGGGGGGCTTCATGGCGCTCCAGGGACTCTGGGCCGTCCCCTGGCTGATGACGGTCAACGGCTGCACGCGGGATGCGGCCGCCTTTCACCTTCTGCTGGTGAGCCTCGCCATGCTCGTGGGTTTTGCCGGGCTCGCCGTCGCGGTGGAACCGCTCTCGAGGCGCGGTCTCACCCCGGAACAGATTCTGGTCGGCGGCATCGGCGCGGGGGTCGCGGTGATGGCGCTGATCATCTTCGACGCCGGCCCCACGCAGCTTTTGTGGTTCTCAATGGGCCTGGTGTTTGCCATCAGCAACCTCTCGTATGCCCTGTTGAGCGAGAAGTTTCCGTCCCACCTCTTTGGCCGCGTCAACTCCACCCTGAACATCTTCGTTCTCGGCGGGGCGTTCGGCATCCAGTGGGGCATCGGCATTCTGGTCGACGCGTTCGGCGCCGCCGGATTCGCTCAATCTGCGGCTTTCCGCCTCTCCTTCGGCGCCCTCCTGGCCGTCCAGGTTCTCGCCTGGATCGTTCTCCTGTTCCCCGGGAAAAAGAAGGCCCGGTAGTGGTGTGCCAGAGCGGCATTTGACGCTTCCGGCATCCGTACGTACAATTGTTACAATCGAAACGAATCAGCCTCTTTCGGGGAGGAGCAGTATGAAAAAACATGGCTTCGTCAGAACGTTCAAAGCGGCATTTCTGATCGTCGGGCTCGTCCTGGCCGTCGCGGCGGCCGCCACCGCCGGCGTCATCGACAACGCGAAGTTCGTCATGAACAACGGCGCGGAGATGGTCAGCCACTCCCGCAACATCACATCCGGCGTCCGCGAGCTGTACCGCGAACGGCAGTCGGTGCGCAATTTCATCGACAGCGCCGCAACCCTGATCCAGGCATACAAAGGGCTTTCCGCGAAAAAAAGCACGGACATCCCGCAGATTTTGAAAATAGCTTCTGCTATTGATACGCTCGTCCGCGAATACAATTACATCGCGCCCAAGGCGAAGGGCGTCTTCACGAAGATCAAGCCCGACCTGAAGTTCTTCGAGTCGATGCAGGAAGTGAAGAGCGTCAACCTCGGCAACAACACGTCGCAGCTGCAGATCAGGACGATTTCCGACAGCACGCTCGGCAACCTCTCCGGCCTCGCCGGATGGTCCCGCGTCTGGGATTCGATCAAGGACAAGCCGTCCAACCTCTTCCGCTGGGGCCGCCTGAGCGACGAGTACAAGCTGGGCAAAGCCGAGGGCGGACTCGCGCTCAAGGCCTGCCAGATCGCGATGGAAGGCATGTCGTATTACGACGAAGCCGATAAATCTCTCAGCCAGCTCCTCGACATCCGCAAGCAGATCAACGGCATCGTCAGCGGCGACCTGAACGCCATCCTGAACGTCGGTTCGACGATCAACAGCATCCAGAGTGCCGGCGGCTCGGTCGACCGACTTTCCAAGCTCATCGACAGCGCAACGCCGCGGTTCACCCAGCGGTTCAACGAACTCAACGCCGCCCAGGATGCCTATCTCAAGGCTCATCAGGCATACCAGGCAAAATACGGAGTCACCGTCGGGAAAACGGCCACGACCGCCACGACGACCACACCCCGCACGACATCGCCCCAGACCGCCACGACTTCCGCCTCTTCAGGCGGCGCCGCGGTCGATCTGAAGAGCGCGATGGCGGCGTATCAGAAAGCCTACCAGGAGTATACGGCCTGCGTACAGAATTCCCAGTCGACGCAGGACCAGATTCAGGCCGCGATCGAAAAACTCCGGACGGCACGCGACCGGTATGAGCGCGCCAAGGCAGCCGGAAAATAACGGAGCCACGAATCATCCGCGGGGCGCCATGACGGCGCCCCGTTTTTATTCGTGCCGTATTGAAGCGATCCCCGCCCCGGGTTACACTGTCGCCAGAGGATCAGGAAGGCACCAGACAGGATGACTCCAGGAAGAGGCCCCGCCGTGCGACGCGCGATCTCGCTTGTCACGTTCGCTGCGGTTCTCGTTCTGATCCCGTTTTTCGCAACCTGGTCTATCCTGGGCGTTCTCGAGAGACGCGAAACGAAGCTGGTCCTGGGAACCGCATCCGAAGACCTCCAGGAAATCACCGCGCATCTTTCCCGCCTTGCCCATCCCGAAACGGCCTGCCTCGAACTCGCCGAGCGTCTTTCCCGCGCCATCACCTGGAACGGCGATCTCAGGGGGACGCTGCGCGAATGGCCGGCCGACGCGGTCAGGCTGTATCTGTTTGATTCCGCCGGAAAACGCGTTCAGCGGCCGGGCTGCAGTACCGGCATGACCGTGGCCTCCGAGCGCGCCTTCGGCCTGGTACTCCGCGCCGCCCGGGAAGGACCGTTCCAGCTTTCCGCGATGGAGAAAAGCCAGGCGGAGTCGTTTCTCGGGGGCCACCAGATGATCCCTCTGCTTTCGTCGCGGCCGAATCATCTTCACGACTTTTCGTTCACCGGCCTGGCGCGGTACGTCGGCTGGTATCAGCTCCAAGCCCGGCCCGGCGGCATTGCCGGACACATCCTCCTTTTCATCGACCAGAAGAAGATCGACCCGTTCCTGCTCGCCGCGCGCGCGTGCTCCCGGATCGACCGTCTGGCCGGCGGCGGTCATGCCTTCGGATGGCTCGACCTGAGGAACAGTCGCCACTCCGGACTCGGCGGCGGCAAGCCACTTCCCGCACCTCTCGCGGAAAAACTCCGACGCCTCCGGTTGAAGCCGCTGTATCGCGGCCGCAGCCATCTGCTCGCCCTGAGCGACACGAACGACGGTGTTCGCCTGTTCGGCATGCGCCGGACACCGGTTCCGTCGGATCTCATTCTCCGCCTGCGCAGCTTCCTCGTCGTGATCCTTCTCGAGCTTTTCCTGGTGCTGATGTGGGCGGTTTTTTTCGGCCAAAATCTCGTCGTTCCGCTCCGTCTCCAGCTTCTCGGCTGGTTCGGCATCGCGGGCGTCGCAGGGCTTGCCGCCCTGATCGGGTTTTCCCACGTGTACGGTCAGGCCAGCCAGGCATCGCTCATCCGGGACAACCAGAACACCGCCGTCCGTCTTCTCCAGAGCATCGACGCCGATTTCAGCCCGGCCTTCGCCTCCTGGGCGCGGGCATACCGCCGGGCCGCCCGCGACATCGAGCGGAGCATCACGGGCGAGCCGGCTTCAGGCAGTATTTCCTCTCTGGAAGCCCACCTCCAGCCCTTTGCAAAGACCCGGAATTTTTCGGCGGCATTCCTGTACGACACGACAGATATTCTTCGTTATAAATTCATCGCGTCCCCCGACTCGACGACGGGAAACTTCGCCAACGACCAGCCAAAGATCATCCAGGCCCTCGCCCAGAAAGCGATGGACAAGTTCAACTCCGTCCCGGACGAGGCTTCGGAGGAGACGACGACCGGATCGCGCAACATGCTCAACGTTCTCCTGGCGCGCCCCGTTGAGCAACTCATCAGGTTGCGGGGCACGCTCCAGCCGATGACTCTCCACGGAGTCAACGCCACGGTGTTCCTCGACCTGCTCTGCACCTCCGACGGCCTCGCGACGGCCGCCCTCGTCATTCTGCACGATACGGCGGTTCTCGAGGAGAAGCATCTCTCCGCCACCGCAAACAATCTCGAACGGAACACACAGCACCGACTCGTCGCCCTCTCGAAGCGCAGTTCCGGCAATCTCCCCGCCGTGCCCCCGTCCGGGCTTCTGCGTGAACCGGATCTGGAGCGACTCCGGGAACTGCTCGACCTCACCGGGGCGACGCAGCACCGACTCGGCCGCATCGGGGGCGAGCGCATGCTCGTAACGGCCATTCCGGGGCGCGTGATGTCGGATTACCACCTGTTCCTGCTGACCCCCTTCCAGCCGATCGACGACGCCGTGCGAGCGGTCTCCACGCGCATCACCCTCCTGGCTTTCGCCGGCACCGGCTTTTCCCTGCTGTTGGCCTGGATGTTCGGCGGCATGCTGCTGGGACCGATGCGCATCCTCACCGAAGGCATCGACCGCCTGGTCCGGATGCGACTTGACGAACCCGTCAGCGTCGGCACGGGCGATGAACTCCAACGGATCGGCGACGGCGTCACCGCCATCATGGAGGACCTGCACGAGCGGTCGCTCGCGAAGACCGTCCAGGAGCAGCTGATCTCGGGCCGGCCCATGACCGGCCCCGGCTGGCATCTTCAGGGCTGGAGCCGCTCCGCATCGGATATCGGCGGCGAGATCTTCGACATGCTCCCCCTTCCTGACGGGCGGATCGCGTTCATGGTCGGCGACGTCGCGGCGCGCGGCGTCAGCGCCGCTCTCGTGATGGCCATGGCGAAAACCGCGACGCGCCTCTTCCTCGACGAGGAGAAGGCCACGCCCACGGTCGTTCTGAGCGAGCTCGACAGGTATTTCCGCCTCCACGCCCGCCGGCTCAGCCGTGTCGGAATGCTGCTCGGCATCCACGATCCGGCGACCGGATGTCTCCGGTATGCCGCGACGGGCCGTCTGTTTCCGATCCTGCTCGCGAGCGAAGCGGCGCCAAGCCTGCTGGCCGTCGACGGAGACGGTCTGGGCGCAGGCTCGAGCGGCCGTGCGACCCCGGAACATCAGCTGACGCTGGCACCCGGTGACCGGCTCGTCATCTGCACCGATGGGGTCGTCGACGCATGCGACCCGGCCGGCCGGGCAGCCGGCAGCGCGGGAATTTCCGACCTGCTCGACGGCCTCCGCTCCGAGGAGCCGGAGCATCTCGGCGGAAGGCTCTGGGAGGCTCTCAACGCATGGCAGGGCGGGCAAACTCCGGCGGATGACCAGACCGTTCTCCTCCTTGCGGCCCTGCCCGTCCATTCAGACCAGACCGGAGAGGAATCGTCATGATGCAGGCCTCGCCTCCCCGGACATGCCGGCAATCGCCTGGAATCGCAACCCTCGGCCAGTGGTTGTTCCGTCTTCTTCTCTGGCTGGGCTTCCCCACGCTCGTCATCGGCGTCGCTCTCGACATCGGCGCCGATTCAAGCCGCCGGGCGGCCCGGAACGCCGTTTTTGGCGGGATGGAGCGTGCGTTCACCGAACTTCAGACGGAAGCGGACTCCCAGATATTTTTCCAGCGCGAACTGGAAGACGTGTTCGCTTCCGTCCGCGGTCTCGCGGCCCGTCCGGACGCCGTCGATGCCGTCGTTCGCGGCTTTTCCGGGAAATGGCCGTCCGGCTCGATCGATATCCACGTGTTCGGCGGCTCGGGAACGCTGATCCAGCGCCGCACCTCGCCTCCAGACATCCAGGAGTTCATGGACAGGATCAGGCTCGACTGGACCCATCATCTCGAGGTGCCCGCCACGATCACCCAGCGGCTGAGCCAGATCCTTCCCGCTCCGGAGACGCTCATGCGCGCCATGAAGGGCCGGCCCGGAAAGGCCATCCAGCTCGGCGGTTCCCTGGCTTTCAGCTGGGGATTCCACGTGTTCCAGGACGGCATTCCCGAACAGCGCATCGCAGGCATGCTCGCCTTCATTCATCAGCAGAAACTGCCCCCGCGCTTCATTCCCGATCGGGTGCGACAACGACTCGGGCTCACCGACACCGTCATCGCTGGAGACGAGGAGACGGACGTTGTGATTCCCGGCACGGCGCGGCGGATGCCGCTGGTCGAACTGAAGCGGTTGCAGTCGCTCGCGGCGGACGACCGCATCGTCCTGGAAGACAGGCTCGTATCGCTGAAACGTCTCGACGACACCACTCTGGTCGTCTCTTCGGCGCCCGACCCCGGGTATCCGAAGGGCTTCCTCCTCGCCGTCGCCGCATTCCATATTCTTTTTATTATATTTATCGGTATTAAATCTTATACCCTCACGTTCGGCGGCGCGAGCGTTTCGTTTCCGGTCTGGGGAAAGCTGCTGCTGTTCTTCGGCCTCGGTTTCGGGTTCCCGCTGCTGCTTTCCTCGGGCCTCGCGCATCTGTATCTCGAGGAACGGCGCGAGGGGATCCCCGAAGAACTGTGCCAGGAGGCATATCGGCACCTTTCGGCTGTCGACGCGCGCTTCGCGCCGTATCTCACTCTCCGCCGCCTCCAATATGACCGGATGTGCCGGGATGCGGAACGACGTTTGAACCGCGCGGAGCTCGATCTGGGAGCCTTCCGGCAGATGTTCGACGAGTTCCGATTCGATGGGATGCGGATTGTTGCCTCAAGCGGCCAGTCGTTGCAGACGGCGAGGATCATCCTCGCCGAGATGCGGCGGTGCGTGAGCCTGCCGAAAACCGAACGCGTGAGGCTGTTCCAGAGTTTCGTCGAACGGGGCCTGATCCCGACGCCCCTCGAGGTCGAAGCGATCATCCACGGCCAGGAGGCGCTGGACCGGGACACCGCCGAAGGCTCGCGAGTCGAGAACATGATCGCCCGGGCCGCCGTCCAGGCCGGCAAGCTCGCCATGGACCAGGCGAACGCCGACCGGGGGCTGAGCGGCGCGCGCCAGTCCAGCACGGCGGACATGGTCGTCGACAGCGTCCTCGAGGATGACGCGAAGGAGCTGATTCAGGGAGTCCGCACGGGGCTGCGGAAATTCGTCTCGGTCTCGAGCGGCGCATCGATCGCTCAGCTGTATATCGACGTCATTGCCGGACCCGCCGGCGACGCCTGGTATGCGATTTTCATTTTCCACAACCTGATCACCCTCGAGATGAATTTCCTCGAAACTCTCTTCGCTCGCGGTGCCTCGGATGGGTATCGGCCCGACGCCGACTCGCCGCTGAGGCTGTATGCCGTCTCTTGGCATCACCAGGGTCTCTGCTTTCCAAATCAGCAGGACCACCGGAGATTCTCGAAACTCCTGGCGCGACTCAACCGCTGCTCAAACGCCGTTTCCCTCACGATGGATATCGACGGATCGCCCCATCTCGTCTGCGCCCTTCCCGCCACTGCCCTGAAGCATTACGCCCTGCTCGCGATCGTTCCCGTCGCCGAGCTGGAGCGACGCTTCGGCGAGGTGTCCGCGCGGGTCTGGGGCTGCGTCGCGGTCCTGGCCCTGTTCGGGCTGGGCGTTCTCACCGCCTTGTGGTATCGCGTTGTCACGCCGATCGCCGCGATCACGGCCGGTCTCGAGGCGATGAAGAAGGGCGGCTACGACAGCCCGATCCCCGTGACAGGCACAGACGAGCTCGGCCAGATGTGCGCCGCCGTCAACCAGGCGATGGAACGGTTGAAGGAGATGGAACTCGCCCGCACCGTGCAGGCGGACCTCCTTCCGCAGAGCCGTCTGGACCTCGGCCCATACCTCGTGCAGGGCAGAAACAGCATGATCCAGGCCGTCGGGGGCGATTACTTCGATTTCATCCCCCTGCATCGGGGGCTGACAGCCGTTATCCTGGGCGACGTAACGGGCCACGGCGTCTCGGCGGCCCTCGTCACGGCGATGGCCAAGGCCGCGTTCACGATTCTGTGCCCGCGCTATCCAGACCAGCCGGAAGAAGTGCTTCAGCGGCTGAACAGGTTGATGCTGAATATCCTGAACCGGTCCAAGATGATGAGTTGTTTTCTGGGCATTCTCGATGTGCAGGCCAGGCGCATAATGGCGGCAAACGCGGGCCAGTGTTATCCCATCCTGATCCCTCACGACGGCGCCTCGGCCCAGGTGGCCATGCCGTCCCAGCCTCTCGGAACGCGTGCGAAAGCCGTGTTCAAGCGGCTCGATATCGATCTGCGAAACGCCGGCCTGCTGCTGTATTCCGACGGTCTCGTCGAGGCGATGAGCCCCGACCGAATCATGTTCGGCTACGACAACGTCACGGCCGCCGCCGGACAACTCAGACGGGAAACGGGGCGCAGAATTTCAGCCGACACCGACCTGCTGGCCCCGCTGTTTGCCCGACTCCAGGCGCATATCGGAACCGGCAGCTACAGCGACGATGTGACGCTGGTCGTCATCATGCCGCGCGACTGACCGTCCTGTTCATCCCGGTTTCCGCTCCATCGACTGGAGGAACACGATCGCCTTTCGGGCAACTTTCCGGTCTTCGTCCGGTGCCTGGCGGACGAATTCGCGAAGCGTGGGGATATAGGCGGGATTTTTCTGGTAGGCCATCGCGAGCAGCACCTTGCGGCGCACCTCGGAGGACGGGTCGCCGAGCATCGCGACGAGCAGACGCGAAACCGCATCGCCTTTCATGCGCGACAGGACGAACACCCCGCCGGAGCGCACGCGCTCGTCGGGGTGGGACGGCAGGCGTGCGAGCCCTTCCAGAACGAGCCGCGGGCCAAATTCGGTGAGCGCCGCCCGGGCCGCCTCGACGAGCACCGGAACGTCCGACTCAAGGAACGGGCAGACGACCGCCACCGACTCGGAGCCGCCGTTGATCTGCAGGCCCTGGATCGCCGAAAGGGTCACACGGTGGTCGGGGTGATAGAGTAATGTCGACAGAATTTCCGAGACGGCCGGATCGTGGTAGTGTCCCATCTCGCGAGCCATGAAGGCCAGTCGCACCGGGTCGGGCTTCATGGTGATGTATTCGACGAGCGCCGGCAGGTGTTCGGGATTGCGCATCTGGAGCAGTTTTCGCAACTCGCCGTCGGTGATCGCCAGCATGCGCAGTTTCGTCACCAGGTCTTCCGTCATGGATGCGTCGGAGAGATCGAGCGTGACGTCGCCCGCCTGGGCCGGATCGATGACAGGCGGCGGAGGTGGGGGAGGCGCCGGCTCGCGCACGTCGAGCGGTATCGGCCTCGACGTCGCCTGACGGACGAGGTTCTGCCAGACGGCCTCAGCCTCACGCCCGGGCAGATGCGGGGGCCTGGAAGGCGCGAGACCGCCGGGTCCGAGATTCGCCGCCGCCAGATCGATGGCCGGAAGAACCTCCGTGGCCCGGGCATGGGGAATATGCGCGGCATGTGCCGCGGGAGTGGATGCGGAGGGTTCGCTTCGTAGCGTCACGTCGGGCGGCGCCACCGTGGCCGGCCCGGACGTCAGGGCGGGCGGACGTTCTGAGACCGGCACGGAGGACTCCGTGACAGGCTCTTTCGCAGGTGCGCGCGCCTCATCGGCAGGCCCGGGTATCGGCTCGGGCGCCTGTTCGGGCTTCATGTCGGGCCCGGGCTTTTGGTCAGTTCCCGGAACCGTTTTTCTCGAAGCTTGTTCCGTGGTCTTAGCCGCCGCCGGCGAAATGCCTGCCCGGGCAGCCGGACGAGGTTCATCGACGGCGTTCGATCCCGAAGGCGCCTCACTCTCCCGAGCTGGCGGAGCCCCGCCCAGGGCGTTGGCGAGCTCTTCTTCGGCCTGGCGCCTGCGTTTTCGAGCTCGCGCGACGGCGAACCCGCCTCCGAGAACCAGAGCGAGGATGCCCACAAGACCATACCAGTTCTTCTTCGCCCAAAACTTCCAATAGACGGCGCCGGCCATGGCCAGGGCTCTCTTCGAGTCCTTCGCCTTCGCCAGATACGTCAGGGCCTTGGCGGCATCGGGCGTTTTCCGGTTGGCCCAGGACATGCCGAGCGCCAGGTTTCCGACGGGGTCGGCCGGGCTCTCTTCGAGCAGCGCCTCCGCTCGGTTTCCGACATCCACCCAGTTGGGATTTTCCGTCTGGATGAGCGCCTCGAGCAGAATCTGCTTCAGTCTGAAGGAAACGGCAAGCGCGGCCTCGTTTTCCCTGACGAAATCAGCAGCGGCGTCGAATTTTTTCCCGGCAAGCAGCCCTTCCGCCTGCTGCTCGATCTGGTCCAGGTCTTCCGGAGGGGACGGCAGGTGTTCCTCGGGAACCGGCTTTCCTTCTTCCGCGGTGGGCGCGGCGGACTCCGGCGTAGAGGCGGACGATTCGGGAGAACCGACGACGTCGAGATCCTTGTCGAGGTCATGAGCAGCCTTCACTCCCGCCTTTTCTCCGGCCGTCGCCATGCTGGCCGGAACGGGCCCATGGGGAAGTCCGCCGAGGATGAGGAAGATCAGCAGCAAGGCCGGCCACGCGTATTCCCCTTGGCCACGTGCCGATGTATACGTTTCGTTATCGCCGTTCATCTCGCCTGCCATACAGCACCTGGCGATGGACATCGCTTTCCCGCTTGAATGACGCCTCCATATCGGCGATGCGCTGCGGAAGCGATTCGATGCTTGGATCGGCCCGCCCCTGCCAGGGATACCTGCCGGAAATCCATGTTCCGGCGCGTTCGCTCGTCGCCCGGGCCGATGCCGCACGGTCGAGCTCAATTTCACGCTCGTAGCGCGCCGGGCCCGGATCCCCCCGACGGCGGCAACCGCTTCCCGTACAGAGAAGCGCGATGCAGGCGAAGAGAATCGTCACTCGGGTTCTCATCTCCGGTGTTGTCGCTCTCGACTCACGATCGTTTCCAGACATGGCTCAGAAACACCGTTTCGGCTGAACGATGGATTTTGTTAACCCCTTTCGGGGAATCCCCGCTCAACGGCATGCAGAATCGTCCGTCCCGTCACCGTTCGAATCAGCGCGTCAGCGCGATACCGTATCATTCCGGGCTGACGACGATCGCTTCCTGGGAAGCCTGCCGGGCGCTCGTTATCCTGTGCTGCGGTTTGGCCATGAGCACACGGGTTTCGGGCGGCACCGACTCGGTGAGCCAGACGTTGCCGCCGATGACCGAACCGCGGCCGATCACGGTGTTTCCGCCGAGGATGGTCGCGCCGGCATAGACGACGACGTCATCTTCGATCGTGGGGTGGCGCTTCGCATTGCGGATCACGTTTCCCTGGGAATCGCGGGGGAAATTGAGCGCGCCAAGCGTTACGCCCTGATACAGGGTCACCCGGTCGCCGATGACGGTCGTTTGTCCGATCACGACGCCGGTTCCGTGGTCGATGAAAAAGCTGCGGCCGATCTTCGCCCCGGGATGGATGTCGACGCCGGTCCGCGCGTGGGCCCACTCGGTCATGATGCGGGGAATGAGAATCAGCCCCTGCTCGCTGAGATGGTGCGCAATGCGGTACACCGCGATCGCCTCGAGCCCGGGATAGCTGAAAATGATCTCGTCGAAGCCCGAGGCGGCGGGATCGTTCCGGTACGCCGCCCGAACGTCGTCCTCGAGGATGTTTCGGATGGCCGGCAGGTCTTCGATGAACGTGCGTGCGATCAGAGCGGCATAGCTTTGACAATGTTTGCAGGCGCGGTGGGCGAACCTGCACGAATGCTGCGACTCGCGCAGAACCTGGGCCTGGAGTCTCTCATACAGGGTCGCGACCCGGAAGCCGACCTGGAGCTCCATCGACTCGAAGGAGAGCCTCGAGTCGCCGAAATACCCCGGAAAAATCAGGAACAACGCGTCTTCGAGAATCTGCGCCATCTCCCGTTTGTCGGGAAGCGGGCTCGCGTCGAAGTGCTGCACTCCGTCGGCACCGTCGGCCAGCCCGGCCATCACCTTGTCCGTGAGCTTTTTCAGCATCGGGTTCATGGGCATCCTCCCTCTCCGCTACCGGCGCGCCGGAATGAAAAGCGCCCCGGAGACTGTGCTCTGCCGGGGCGCGCCGTTTCCATCGGTCACTCGACGATGATTCGTCCGTTGATCTCGCAATAGACCATGCGATCGTCGACGATGAGCATGCTTTGCTCTGCGCCGGTCGCGGCGTCCCCATAATAAAGTCTCCAGTATATTTCCTCGCCGCCGGCGGTTTCGGCGTTGAAGCGCTGAACGCGGATGTCGCCGTTTTCCGTCTTCTCGGGGGCGTATTTTTTCCAGAGCTGGGCCACGCGCTGGGGCGCCTCGTCGAACGCGACGGCCGCCGCCGTGATCTGCCCTTCTTCGACCGCCGACAACAGGGCCTCGAGAACCGTGGCGAGGGCCTTGTCCTTGCCGGTCGGATCGCCGTCGACGAACGTGAAGATCATCGCGGCTTTTTTGTCTTTGCGAATGTTTTGATACAGGGTCTCGGCGACCTCGCCGTTTTTCCGGACGGTCCGGAAGCGGTAAAAGTCGGTGCGGATGGTGGGTTGCCGCACATCGAGAAACATGCCGTATCGGGAAATGCTGACTTCGGCATACTCGGCTTCGTGGCGAGCCCACGCGTCGATGACCCATTCGGGGACCTGGCTCATGCCGACCAGGGCGACCTCGATACGGCCGCCGGCGGAGCAGTCAAGAAGCCGCTCGATCGTATTCTTCAGCCCCTCGCGATGGGATACCGTCTGAGCATTCCGCTGGATCTCGGCGATATACCCCGCGTCGAGGGAGGCCAGCGTATCGGCACGCACGGCCGGGGTCATCAGCAACAGGCCGGTTACGGCGGCGGCAAGAAGCATTTTTTTCATGTTTGTCATCCTCCAGGATGTCGTTCTTTTTTTCGTCTTCGTTTTTTGTAGTCGATCAGCGTATCACAACAACGCGGTTCCGTCAACCAAAAACGTGATTTTTTCTGTTGCGCGGGCCGCGATATCTCCCCTATAATAGATGATCGACAATCACCTTCATCCGTTGGAGGAGACAGATCATGAAACACGAAGTCACCGCCGGAACGCCCCGCGAAACACTCACCCGCACGGCATCCGGAATGCTGATATACTGCCGCGAACTCTTCGAAAAAGATCTCTACAGGCACCAGATGCCCCAAGTGCGGGGCGAAGAACTCCAGCTGGCCGCTCCCAGGCCGCCCTCGCCAACGGCCGTGAAACCGGCCACCCCGGCCACCGTCAAGAAGCAGCGCGGAACGACGGCCCGCCCGTGAGCATGCCCCGAACGGCCGGCATTACCGCGCTCAAACGGGCGCTGATGGCCGGCACTCCCGTCATCGCGATCAGCAGCTGGGAGGAAGAACAGGTCATCGCGACGCTTGCGGCGATCTCCCGCTCCGTCTTCCAGAGCGACAAAACCCTCACGCAGTGGGATCTCCAGGCAGGCCTCACCGCGGGCGATCTGAACCAACCGGGCGTCACGACCCCGGAAGCGGCTCTCGAGGCCGCGGTTCGCGCGACGGAACCCGGTTTCTTCGTGTTTCGCGACATCATTCCCTTCCTCGAGAAGCCCGAGATCCAACGCCGGCTCCGCACCGTGAACACCGCATTTCGCGGACAGAACCGCTTTCTCTTTCTGCTCGGCGGCGACATCCATCTCCCCGTCGACGTCCGCAAGGACGTCTATCTGCTCGACTTCGGCCTGCCTGACCAGGCAGAACTCACCGACCTGATCGAGCGCGCCTTCGCATCCGCGACCAAGCGGGGAGCGGAAAACAAAATGACTCCGGAAAACCTGGCCGCCGCGGCGACGGCTCTCCAGGGGTTTACGACGACCGAAGCCCAGCAGTGCCTCACCAAGCTTCTCTGGGGCGTGAAAGTCATCGACGGTTCGATCGTGAAGCAACTCCAGGAGGAAAAAGAGCAGCTCGCCCGCAAGGAGGGCATCCTCGAATACGTCCGGACGGACTCCTCCCTCGAAGACGTGGGCGGACTCGAGAATCTCAAGAACTGGCTGACGAAACGACGCCGGCTGTTTTCCCCGGAAGCGGCGGCGGCGGGGCTCAGACCCCCGCGCGGTCTGCTGATGATGGGAATATCCGGCTGCGGCAAATCGCTGTCGGTCAAGGCGATCAGTTCCCTGTGGAACCTGCCGCTGTTCCGACTCGACATGAACCAGGTGTATTCCGGCCTGCACGGTTCGCCGGAAGGCGCGTTCCATCGGGCGATCAAATCGATCGAGGCGATGGCGCCGGCCATTCTCTGGTTCGACGAAATCGAGGGCGGCATCAGCAGTTCGACGATGAAGGACGGCAGCACCGGCTCGCACATTTTTTCGGCGTTCCTCACCTGGATGCAGGAAAAGAAGGCCGACGTGTTCGTGGCCGCCACCGCCAACCGCATCGACCTGTTGCCCGCCGAAATCATCCGCAAGGGGCGGTTCGACCAGGTGTTTTTCATCGATCTGCCCAACGACCGCGAGCGCGAGGAGATTTTCAAGGTTCACCTCCAGCGGCGCGGCGTCGATACCGCAACGTTCGACCTCACGCTTCTCAGCGTCTCGACCGAGTTCTGGAACGGCGCCGAGATCGAGCACGTCGTCGAGGCGGCCATGGTCGAGGCCTTCGACCGGGGGGCCCAGTTGACGCTCGACGATCTGTACACGATCATCCGCGGCACGGTTCCCCTCTCGCGCACAATGGCCGAGCAGATCAAATTCATCCGCGCCTGGGCGAGCGAGCGAGCCATCTCCGCCTCGAAATCCGACAAGTAGGCGCACGCGGCCCGTTTTTGAAGCCCGCAGGCTGAATCCCCCGTCGCCCTGAGCTTGTCGAAGGACGAGCGCATTTCGCGCTTCGACAGGCTCAGCGCGAGCGGGAAGGCAACATGCCTTGTATCATGCAGGGATCAACGGCACACACATCGCAACCCCGTGTACACAATTTGCCTTGCGCGTTGAATGTTTTTGGTGTATAGTAATGTTAGATGAAGCTAACAATGTGTCACGGTTGAAACATCCGGCGACCGATCTGGTTGGGCGGCGCGAGCCGCAGGAGACGAAACAGGCATGGTAAAGATGAACGTCACGCTTTCCGATCTGCCGATCGGCGAGACGGCGACGATCAGAGACATCGACGCCTCCACCCCGGCGGGAAACCGTCTGCTCGAACTCGGGTTCATTCCCGGCACGCCGGTCACGGCCCTCCAGCGGGCACCCATGGGCGATCCCGCGACGTTCTGCATCCGGGGCTACTGCATCGGCCTCCGCCGCAGCGAATCCTCTCTCGTCAGCATCCATCCCGTCAGGCGAGCCGCCTGAACGGCAGCATCATGGAGCCGGTCCGCGTTTTCCTGGTCGGCAACCCGAACTGCGGCAAGACGAGCCTTTTCAACGCCATCACCGGCGAGCGCCGTCACGTCGGCAATTGGCCGGGCGTCACCGTCGACCGCATCGAGGGCTTTCGCCGGGTCGGCGATCGCGAACTGGTCGTTTCCGACCTCCCGGGAACGTATTCGCTGACGCCCGCAAGCCCCGAAGAACGGGTCGTTCTCGATCAACTCGACGAGATAGCCGGCAACACGATGCTGAATGTCATCGACGCGGGAAACCTCGAGCGCAATCTCTTCCTCACCATGCAGCTGCTCGAGCTCGGTCTGCACCCCTGGCTCGTGTTCAACTGCTACGATGCCCTCAAGGCCTCCGGCGCCAAGCTCGACCTCGAAAAGGTCGCGAGGCTGACCGGCTGCAGGGTGTTTGCGACCGTCGCCCGAACCGGGGAAGGCATCCCGGCGCTCATCGCAGCGCTTTCCGAACCGTCACCGGCCGGCCCATCCGACAACGGCCTGACCGTCATGCGGCTTCCCCGGCCCTGGCAGTCGGCCGTGGAAACGGCGATGCCCTCGCTCTTCCGGCAATCCTGGCCGAATGCAGCGCCCTCCAGGCGGCTTCGGGCGATCCAGGCTCTCATCGGCCAACCGTCGCCGGACGCCCATCCCGAAACGGAATCGGCGCAGGAGCTCGAGCCGGTCCGGGCGAAACTGCTCCAGGCCCTCGAGTCCGCCGGCGAGTGCGTGACCGGCGCCGGAGGTCTGCCGTGCCGCCTCGCGACCGACCGCTACGATCGCATTTCCCGCCTCCTGAAGGCGACCCACAAGGCCGCACCGTCTGCCGAAGACCGGGGTTCCTCGGACCTCGACCGCATTTTCACCCACCGGCTCTGGGGCATCCCCGTCTTCGCCGCGCTCATCGCCCTGATGTTCTGGACGACCTTCTCGCTCGGGGCGTATCCGGCCGACGCGATCGAAGCCGGCATCGAGCATCTCCGGGGGCTCGGCGCCGCGCACCTTCCGGACGGCCTGTGGCGCGATCTTCTTCTGGACGGCATCGTCACGGGCCTCGGCGGCATCCTGGTTTTTCTTCCAAGCGTGCTGATTCTCTTCCTCTGGATCTCGCTTCTCGAAGACTCCGGCTACATGTCGCGCGCCGCCTTTCTCATGGACAGACTGATGCAGGGAATCGGCCTCCATGGCCGCGCGTTCGTCCCGCTGCTGATGGGTTTCGGCTGCAACGTTCCGGCGATCATGTCGACCCGCCTGCTCGACGACAGGCGCCAGCGCCGGCTTGTGACCCTGCTCATGCCCCTCGTCGGCTGTTCGGCGCGGCTGCCGGTGCTGGTTTTATTCTGTGGAATATTTTTTCCCGAACGACCCGGGCTGACACTTTCGATCCTGTATTTCATCAACCTGCTCGTGCTCGTCACGGTCGGCAGACTGCTCAGCCGGTTCATGCCGCCGCTCACCCAGGCGCCGTTCATGCTCGAAATGCCGCCCTACCGGCTTCCAACATGGCGCAGCGTGAAGTCGATGCTCTGGGATAAAGCCTGGCACTTCCTTGAAAAAGCCGGCGGCGTAATCCTGGCCGGTACGATCCTTGTCTGGAGCCTGACGGCGTTCCCCCGCGACGTCGTCTACAGCCGCCCGTATCAGGCCGAGATCGCAGCTCTGAAAGCCGCCTCGCAGACCGCAGAGATCGCCGAACGGATCGCCGGCCTCGAAGAGTCGCTGGCGCGCGAAACGATGGAACGCCGCTACATGGGAAGCCTCGGCCGGGCTCTCGAGCCACTGGTGCGGCCTCTCGGCTTCGGATGGCGCGAGGCGGTCTCGCTCGTGCCGGGATTCCTGGCGAAGGAGAGCATTGTCTCGACGCTGTCGGTCCTGTACAAGCCCGTCGACAACGATCTCGGAACGGCTATGCGCCGCGAGGGGATGACGCCGATGATCGGCTTCCTGTTCATGCTGTTCACGCTGCTCTACGTGCCGTGCCTTCCGACCGTCGGCGTCATCTGGCGCGAGACGAAGTCGGCGGGGTTCACCCTGGTCGCGACCCTGCTCCCGGGCGTCCTCGCCTGGTCGCTGACCCTGATCACGGCGACCATTGCCGGAGTCACCAGAACGGCCCCGGCCGCCTCTTCCCCACCAGGCGACACGGTCGTGATTCTGGTTTCGATCGTCTTCGCCGTGTGGTATCTTGTCCGAAGGCTTCGCGCCGACCTCGGCGGAGAAACCCCGTGTGCCTCGTGCAGAGGAACGAGCTGCCGCGTCGTCCGTTCCGACGGCGAAAACCCATGACAAGGCGGTTGCCCGAATGAAGGAACCAGGCGAGTCTCAACGTTCGAAAAAAGGGCTCTCGAGCACGCTCGAGTCGTACCTCGAACACATTCACGAGCTCCAGCGCAAATACGGCGCCGTCCGCGCCACCGATATCGCCTCGGCGATGGGTTGCACCACGCCGTCCGTCACCAACGCGCTCCGACGTCTGGCGAAACTCGAACTGATCAAATACGAAACCTACCGCCCCGTGACCCTCACGAAGCTGGGCGAATCGACGATCAGAAGGCTCAATTCCCGTCATCGGGTCCTGGCCGACTTTTTCCTGAACGTCCTCGAGCTTCCGGAAGAACTCGCCGAGGAAGAAGCGTGCAGCCTCGAGCACAAGATCTCCCCGGCCACGATCGCGCGTCTCGCCGATTACATGGAATTCCTTCACCAGGATCTCGGCGACGCGACTCTTCAACGCCGAAAACGCGATTTCGCGAACTTCAGGAACAGAAAGCAGAGTAGCCGCTGAATTCCATCCCCCGCCCCTTAGCCAGCGGTTGGGCGCAAGACCGTGGCAAGCGGACTCGCTAACGGCAGCACAGTATTATATATTTCGATATATTGCATAAGAAATTCCTGCAAAGCGCAAGCGGGCCTTTTTCGTTCAGATGATGCCGCCCATGCCGGCCAGCACCAGACTGTAGACGACGCAGAGGCCGAGAGCCGTCAGGCAGTTGAAGACCGCCCCCGTGGCCGGGTGACCGGTGCGCAGCCAGCGCGTCATTTCGTCGTCCTGCGTGTAGAGGACGCTCTCCGGGGCAAGCCCATCCATGGCCGCCAGGAGGCCGGCGAGATCGCGAGCGCGCCTGTGAACGCGGAAAGCCGCGACGTGAAACGAGGCCACATGGCCGGAGGCAAACACGCCGACGCAAGCGATCAGCAAGGCGGGAAGAGCCTTGTCTGAGGCGTTCGTGACGAACCAGCCGGTCATCGCGGTCGCGGCCCCGAGATAGAACTTCAAAAACTCCTCGGCCCGGCCGTGAAGGGTTGCGGCAGCCTCTTCCGACTGACGCCAGAACTGGATCAACGTCTCCCGCTTCGTCGCGACGTCCCCCATCGCATCCGCCCCCACTGAAAAATTGCGACGTCGCCGGCTCTTCCGGTCTCGCCTGCCCAGCCGACGCCCCCTCCGGAACATTCCTGATCATTGTAGCGCATGTCGCCCGAAAATTCAGTCGGGGAATTCACGGGATAAAACGCGACCGCCCCGGATCATACGTCCGGGGCGGTCGCATCGGAGATCTCTCTCAGTGAGTCGTCACTGACGCCATTTCACTCTGGAAGCGGGTGTAGACTTCATACGTCGACAGGCGTTCCAGGAGATCCTCTTCCTGGCTTTCCATCCAGACCAGGAAATTGTCGTCGGTCATCAGCTCCGTAATTCCCACCATCGCGGGGTGCACCATACTCGTTGCTTCCTCCTCGGCTTCGCGAAATTTTTCGTTCCAGGTAATCTTTCGTACGTTTTCGTTCGATTCCGAAGAGGCTATCGGCAACTTTTTTTCTTTTTTTGAGGGTTACCCCGCATCTCCGCTTCGCATGCGTCATGTCTTGCTTCATTCGGGGCGTTTCGTATAAAATGACTTCGGAACCGCAAGAAATTCGTGGTTCACATCTCAGAGAGGAAGAGGAAAGACATGCCTGTTATCACGATTTCGAGAGAGTTCGGCGCGGGCGGTGCGTTCATAGCCCTCAAACTTGCGGAGGCAATCGGCGGCACGTGCATCGAGAAGGAGATCATTCACGAGATCGCTCAGAAGATGGGCAAATCCCGCGAAGAGCTGAACGATTTCGACCAGGATACCTACAACCGGATCGGCGCCTTCTTTCAGGAAGCCCTCGCCAGCATCGCGAAAGGCGGCCGGGTGTTTCACCCCTTCGGCATGGCCCCCCTCGAATGGGAAAGCACGAGTTACTATGTCCCATCCTTTCCCGATCAGGAATACAAGCACGAGGAGTACATCGACGTGCTGACATCCGTCATCAAGGAAATGGCCGCGAAGGGGAACGTCGTCATCCTCGGCCGCGGAGCGAGCCGCATTCTTCAGGATACCCCCGATACGACGCATGTTCGCATCGTCGCCGATATGAAAGACCGCGTCGCACGCGTGATGGACGAACAGAAAGTCGACGAGGCGAAAGCAACCGAAATCATCGAGAAGAAAGACGCCGCGGCGAGCGCGTTCATTTCCGACTTTTTCGACGTCGACTGGAACGACCCGCACCTGTATCACCTCACGGTGAATACCAGCCGCATCGCTCCTGAAGCCGCCCTGCCGCTTATTCTCGCGGCCGTCAAGCGGCCGGCTGCATGATCTGAATCCTCCTCATGTCGCTTCGTTCCTTCAGCCTGGCTCTCATCGTCTGCGGAATCCTGGCATACGTCATCTATTCGTCCGAACCGCCGACGAGCGAGCTCTGGAGGGTCAAAGCGGCCGGCGAGATCACGACGCAGCCCGCCGAGGTCGGCGGCAAGGCCGTCTTCCTGGTCCGGCAACAGCAGATCGCCGCGATAGATCCTGACGGAACGTTCACGGGGCCGGTGCCGCTCGACGCCCCAGCCCGTCATCCTCTCGTCGGCATCGCTTCCGGCGTCCTGGTCTCTGACCGCGAAGGTGGATACACCTTCTATTCATCCTCCCTGGCCAAGCTCTGGAAGCGCGCAACGCTCTCTCCGTCAGACCTTCAGCCCGTTGCCCTGCCCGGGAACAGGCTGGTGGTCGCCGGCGCGCCCGACGTGCTGTTCGGACTCGACGGAACGACCGGCGAAGCGCTCTGGGAAAGCCATTTCGACGGCACCGTGATGCACGTCGTTCCGGGCGAGACGATCGCGGCGGTATACGGATACGACGATCTGAAGAAACCTTCATGGAAGATTTGCGCGATCGATCCCGACGACGGCTCCGTCGTCTGGAAACATCCGGAGCCCATCAGCGACGATGCGCCGGTTGTCTATGGCAACTACTTTATTTTCTGCGACGTCGAGGGCCGGCCGGTCGCCGTCAGTCAGGAAACGGGCAAGGTGGTCTACAGGCACGACTCCGACGGATACAGGATCGCCGGCATCACCGGAAACGCTCTTCTTCTCCTGGCCGCCGGCGGCACGCGGATGGACTACTGCGACCTCCCGTCCGGCACATCCTGGAGCGTCACGCTCCCCTCGCCCCTCCTCGGAGCGCTCGCCGTCGGCGACGCACTCCTGTTCGTCGACGGCCGCAGCGTACGGTGCATCGAGGCCCGCACAGGCGTCATCCGCTGGCAGCGCAATCTCGGCAAGACGTTCGACTGGTTCGTTCATGAAAACGCGCTGGGCATCACTTACAAGGACAATTTTCTCGCCCGCCACACCCGGGTGACGCTGTTCACCCCCGACAAGGCGAGGCCCGTCTGGACGGCCATGGATTCCGGCCGGTTCTACAAGCCGATGTCATCGACGCGCGGCGACCTGCTCGTCTGCCGCAGCGGCAACATCCGCCTCATGCCCTATCCCGAACGAACTCCCGGTTCCGAAGTGCTTGCAACCGAAACCGTCGCGTCGATTCCGGAGAAAGCGTTTTTCACGATGCCGCCCCTTGCAACGTCTTCCGCTCCCCTCGCCGCCTCAACATCCCTGATCCTTCCGGCTCCTGCTTCTTCATCGCGAACAGCATCGGCAGCCTCTGAGGTGATTTCCTTCACAGAACCGGAAGCACAGGCGCTTCCGCCCCAGCCTGCTCCGGCTGCCCGAAAGCCCATTCCCCTCGCATCTCCCGCCGGGTGGTGACAACCACAGGAGAACCGCCATGGTTTCCGAAACCTCGGTTGAAACGATTCAAACGTTTTATGATTCCCTGCTGGCCCTCGACCGAATCGCCCTGGCCAGACATCTGCACGAGTATGTCCCGGCAAGCCAGCCGACCCGGTATGTGGAAGAGATCGTCGTTCCCGCACTGGAAAGCATAGGAAACGATTGGGAAACCGGGAAGATATCCCTGGCCGAAGTGTATATGAGCAGTCGCCTCGCCGAGGAGCTGATCGACAGCCTCTTCACGACCCAGCATCTCGTCCGGCGCGCGCAGCCCCGCCTGGCGGTCGCGGCCCTGCAGGATTATCACCTGCTGGGAAAACGCATGGTGGCGACCGTTCTGCGCTCGGCAGGCTTCAAATTCGAGGATTACGGACAGGCTGATGTCAACGAGCTGGTGACCCGCATGGAACGGGACCGCATTGAAATCATTCTGATCTCCGTGCTGATGCTCCCATCAGCATTGAAAGTGAGGGAGCTCCGCGAACGGCTTTCGCAATCGGGCAACAGGGCGAAAATCGTCGTGGGAGGCGCCCCGTTCCGTTTCGACAGCGAACTCTGGCGCGAGGTGGGTGCCGACGCCGTCGGCCTTTTCGCTTCGGACGCTCCCAGGCTGGTGGATGAAATGGCCGAAGATCTCGCCAGGCAGAAAAAAGGAGATCAGGCATGAACTCGTTCGAGCGGGTCATGACGACCCTCGGCCACCAGGAGCCCGACCGGGTTCCGTATTTTCTCCTCCTGACCATGCATGGCGCCAGGGAACTGGGGCTCTCCATCCGGGAATATTTTACGTCTCCCGAAAATGTCGTCGAAGGGCAGTTGCGCCTTCGCCGCAAGTATCGGCACGACTGTTACTACGGTTTCTGGTATGCACCCATCGAAGTCGAAGCCTTCGGCGGCGACGTCATCTTCCTCGAGGATGGTCCGCCCAATTCGGGAACCCCGCCCATCCGGCGGATTGAAGACATCGCGCGGCTCAGCCCGCCGGATATCACACAAAATAGAAAATTGCAGAATGTCCTGACCGCCATTTCACGGATCAAGGCGAAATCCGGAAACGATGCACCGATCATCGGTGTCGTCATGTCGCCGTTCTCCCTTCCGGTCATGCAGTTGGGCTTTGATATATATATTGAATTATTGTTCGAACACCCCGACCTTTTCGAACGGCTCGTCGCGGTGAACCAGGAGTTCTGCACGAACTGGGCGAACGCCCAGCTGGCCGCCGGTGCCACGGCCATCTGCTATTTCGATCCGGTCTCCTCGCCGACGATTGTCCCTCGCGAGAAATATCTGAAGACGGGGTTCCAGATCGCGAAGAGCATGCTGGAAAGCATTCATGGGGCTTGCGCCATACACCTCGCGTCGGGTCGGACGGTTCCCATCATCGACGATATCGTGAAGTCCGGGGCAAAAGTGCTCGGCGTAAGCTGTGACGACGATCTCAGGGCAGTGAAACGAGCCTGCGAAGGCAGAATCACCATCCTTGGAAATCTGAACGGGATCGAAATGCGCCGCTGGACCCCCTCGGAAACGGAAGCGAAGGTGAAAGAGGCCATCGAGATTGCCGGCCCCGGTGGAGGCTTCATTCTTTCCGACAATCACGGCGAAATTCCGTGGCAGGTTCCGGATGACGTGCTGATGACCATTTCAGAGACCGTGCACCGCTTCGGACGATACCCGCTGACCGGGAACCGATGACGGACAAGATCGGAATCGCGGTCTGCAGCCATTTTTTTCACGAGCTGGAGGCGGCGATTCGTCTCGAGGGCTGGAATGGGGTTGTTCCCCTGCTGTTTCCCTCCTTCTGCGGCAAGCCCCCCCTGACTCGGGAAGCGCTGAAAAGCCTGTCTGCCGGGCAGGGAAAGGCATGTTCGAACATCCACATCCTCGGCGGAAATTGCTGCAAGAAGCTGTCGGTAGAACTCCCGCCAGACGAATCGTTCAAGATTCATGTGTTCAATCCCTGCTTTGCCATGTTTTCCGGAGAAACCCAGATTTTCGAACTCTGCAGCGAGGGGGCCTATCTGGTTACCCCCGGCTGGCTCGCCTGCTGGCGGGAGAAACTCCGATACGATGGTTTCGACCAAGATTCAGCCCGGCAGTTTTACGGCGAAAGCCTCAAGTCCATTGTTCTTCTCGAAACCCTTCTCGATCCGCAGAGCGAGAGCCAGGCAAGAGATTTCGGTGAATACGTGAACCTCCCCTGTCGCACCAGGAAGGTCGGCCTCGAGTATTTCCGGCTGCTGTTGCGGGACATCATTGGATCCCAGGAATTGTTCAGAGTTACCAGGACATCCGAAACGTCTCTCAAGGAAGCCCGCTGCCGGATCGCGGAGTATTCGATGATGTCCGATGTCCTCGCGCGACTTGCCAGGAGCCATGACGAAACGGAAGCGTTCGCGTCCATCCTCGAACTTGTCCAGACCCTATTCGCCCCCCGCCGGGTCAACCATCTGAAATGGACCGACGGAGCGCCTGCGTCGGAAGTGACGAGCTTCCCGTCCCTGCATGAAAATGAACGTGACGCAGCGAGGACACGCCTGGCGGGCTACTCGAGCGAGTACGGGAGAACCGAAGATGGAGAAGGCTTTTTCCTGAAATTCTCGCATCGCGGCGAGAGCCTCGCGACCATCGAGCTGCAGGGAATCGCCTTTCCCAATAATATTGATAGATATATAAACTCCTGCCTTTCGTTCGTGCCGGCAGTCGGGCTTGCGTTGGCAAATATCAGGGCATATACAAAACTGGAAACACAGCTGACGGAAAACAGGTCTCTCCTCGCAACGCTCCAGAACGATATCGAAGCCGCGGGAACCATTCAGAGAGAGCTCCTCCCTTCCCCCGGCGAACGATTTCCGCCCCTGGAGGTCAGCTGGTATTTCAGTCCCTGCAGCACCGTCGGTGGCGATCTGCTGAATATCATCCGGCTCGACAGAGACCATGTGGCGTTCTACATGTTCGATGTCGCGGGTCATGGCGTCCACGCGGCGCTCAGCGCCGTTTCAATCCACGAGATGATCTCGTCGTTCCTCCGGCAAGGAAGCAGCGAGGGCATACAGGCACCGGAATCACTCAGGCCGAAGGCTGTCGCCGAAATACTGCACGAACAATTCATGGCGAGAAAGCACGGATATTTCACCCTGACGTACGGCGTTATCGCTCTCAAAACAGGGATCGTGAAATACGTCAGGGCCGGCCACACACCGCTTCTCCTGAAAGAGGCCGCTGGAACGCTTCGTATCCTGGACGCCGGGAATTCACCGATCAGCATGTTTCCGGACGCCGAGTTCACGGAGCAGGAACTCCTCCTCCGGCCAGGCGACCGCCTGCTCCTGTATTCCGACGGGATCACGGAGGCGATGCGCTTTCCCTCACTCGAGCTCTACGGTGACGAGCGCCTCCACGCCATGATGTATTCCACCGAGAACCTGAGCGTCGACGCATGCGTCTCCGAAATCATCCGCGACCTGGACTCCTGGCTAGGCGAAACAAAGCCGAGAGACGACATCAGCCTTCTCGCCATCGACATGGGTTCGGCGCAAGAACCGATCCGCAGAAGACGCTGATGGCTCAGATGAAATCCTGAAATCTCACCCCGGCACTCGCCATTGCCGAAATTGCGATGCAGGGCCGGTTTGCGAACCACTCCTACGGATAGAGAACGGTTGTTTTGTGGTGAAACAGCCTTTGTATCTTTGTGCCTGTGATTCAGCGGTTGTGAACCTGATGCGCTCGCCCTGTGGGCATGATCCGCGTTTGCTGCGAGGCGTCGGATCGTGGTAGAATATCGGCTCCCTGAGCGTAGTATCGTTGGAGGCAAGAATGAGTCACAAGGCTTTGACCGTCGGGTTCGACATCGGTTCGGTCAGCATCAACACCGTCATCTGCACACAAAACGGCGACCTGCTCGCCGAGCTGCCCTACCAGCGCCATTTCGGCCGCACGCTCGAACTGTGCGCCCGCACGCTGGCCCAGATCGAAAAAGAATACGGCCCCGAGAGCGTTTCCCGAGTCGTGTTCACCGGAACCCACGGCGAAGCCATCGCCGGCGCCGTCAATACGTATTTCGAGATCGAGACGACCGCGCAGACGCGCGGTCTGCACCGGCTGATGCCCGAAGCCCGCTCCGTGGTTTCGATCGGCGGCCACGACTCGGCCCTGCTGCTCGTCTCGGCCGCGAAAGATGGCTTCCTGCTCGAGGATTTCAAGCTGAACGAGGCCTGCGCCGCCGGCACCGGCAGCTTCATCGACCAGCAGGCCGAGCGCATTTTCTCCGACCACCAGGAGTTCGAGAAGATCGAAGACCCGCAGAAGCGCATCGAGGCGATTCTCCAGAAGTTCATCGCCGAAGGCCGCGCCTCCGACCACCCCGCCAACGTCGCCTGCCGCTGCACGGTGTTCACGAAGTCCGACATGATCCACCTGCAAAACAAGGGCATCCCGGTGAAGCACATCATCGCCGGCCTGCACGAGGGCGTCGCGAAGAACTTCAAGTCGACCCTCATCAACAACCGCACTCTCGCCGAGCCCGTCGCCTTCATCGGTGGTTACGCCACGAACGACCTCGCCCGCACGGCGTTTTCAAAGATTCTCGGCGTGAACGTCGTCGTCCCTCGACACCACACCGGCGTCGGCGCCCTCGGCGTCGCCCTCTCGGCCATCGCTTCGGGAAACGGCCGCGCGGTTCGCAGCGCCGAGATCGCGAGCCTCAAGAGCGACGCGGCGTTCAAGGCCCCGACCGTCTCCCCGCTCTGCCAGAAGCTCGCCCCGTTCACCCCGTGCGGCGAATCTGCCGGCCTGCCGTCCGGCAAAGATAAAATAGACGTTTATATGGGTTTCGACATCGGCTCGACGACGACGAAACTCGTGCTCATGGGCCTCGACCACCGCATCATCTACAAGCGGTACATCCCGACCGAGGGCCAGCCCGTCACTGCGATCAAGAAGTGCCTGACGCACATGAAGCAGCAGATCGACGTGTCGCGCGTGAACGTGCTCGGCGTGGGCACCACCGGCTCGGGTCGCGAAGTCGCGAACCTGTTCGTCGGCGCCGACGACGTCGTGAATGAGGTCACCGCCCACGCGCGCGGCACGACCCAGTTCCGGCCCGACGTCGACACGATCTTCGAGCTCGGCGGCCAGGACGCCAAATACACCTCGCTGAACCAGGCCTTCGTCGTCGATTTCCGCATGAACAAGGTCTGCGCGGCCGGCACCGGCAGTTTCCTCGAGGAGACCGCCAACAAGCTCGGCATCGACATCGCCGGCGAATACGAGAGCCTCGCGCTCGCCGCGAAGACGCCGTTCAAGCTGACCGAGCGCTGCACGGTGTACATGGAATCCGACCTGATGTCCTACCTGCAGATGGGCGCGGCCCGCGAAGACCTGCTGGCCGGGCTCTCGCGCGCCGTCGTCCACAACTACCTCAACCGCGTCGTCCAGGACGGCAAGATCGGCAAGGTGATCAGCTTCCAGGGCGGCCCCTCGCTGAACAAGTCGGTCGTGGCGGCCTTCGAAGCCGTCGTCGGCAAGCCGATCGTCACGCTGCCCCACCGCGAGGTGATGGGCGCGATCGGCGCGGCGCTGCACGCCCGCGACGAGGCCGAGGCGGCCGCCCGGCGCGGCGAGACGGTGAAGCCGAGCCGGTTCCGCGGCTGGAGCGTCGTCGACGCGGCGTTCACGCACACCGAGGAAGTCTGCAAGCGCAACCCGAACTGCCACAACCTGTGCAAGCTCCAGATCTACCGCATCGGCGGCGACGAGGCCGTGTACGGCGGCGAGTGCGGCATGTATGAGTCGCGCGCCAAGGCTACCGTGCGCGCTCCCGACTACAACCGCATCCGGCAGAACCTGTATTTCAAGGCCATGCAGGGCAAGTATCGCGTGCTCGACGAGGAGCCGGCGCAGACCGTTTCCGCCGAAGGGAAGAAGCGACCGACGCTGGGCATTCCCCGCTCGCTCAGTTTCTTCCAGATGGGGCTATTCTGGGTGCACCTGATGGACCGCCTCGGCTTCGACGTCGTGATCACGCCCGAGACCGACAATCGAATTGTAGATGCCGGTATAGAAGCGATGACCTGCGAGGCCTGCTTCCCGGTGAAGATCTCGCACGGCCACGCGAGCAGGCTGAAGGGCCGCGTCGACTGGCTGTTCCTGCCCATGATGATCGAGATGGAGGCGCCGGCCAACAAGAAGGGCTACTACTGCCCCTACCTCGAGGCGAACAGCTTCATGCTGAAGGCCGCGCTCAAGCTCGACGACAAGACCACCCTCATGCCCGCGATCTACCTGAAATACGGCCGCGACGGGCTGGTCAAGGCGTTCCGCGAGGAGTTCGCCCGGGTCGGTCTGCCGTTCGACCAGAAGGCGTTCGCCGCGGCGTATGACGAGGCGTGGGCCGCGCACACGGCGTTCATCCGCGAGCTGCGCTCGCTCGGAAAAACCGTGCTCGAGAAGCTCGGCGACCGGCGCGCGATCGTCGTCGTCGGCCGGCCCTACAGCGCCTACGACTCGCGCACGAACCTGAACCTGTTCGCCACGTTCAGCCGGCTCGGCGTCATCGCGATCCCGCAGGAACTGCTGGACCTCGACCCGATCGAGATCGAGGACGACTACCCCAACATGTACTGGGGCTTCGGCGACAAGATTTTAAAAACTTCACGATATATAAATAACGACAAGCGGCTGTTCGGGCTGTATCTGACGAGCTTCTCGTGCGGCCCCGACTCGTTCATCCTGCACTTCTTCAACGACGAGATGAACCGCACGGGCCGGCCGTATCTCGAGCTCGAGCTCGACGAGCACTCGGCCGGCGCCGGCGTCGAGACGCGCCTGCTGGCCTTCATCGACGTCATCAAGAACCAGCGCGACGTCCGCACCCTGCCCCAGGGCGTCAGCGTCATCGCCCGCAAGGCCCGGGCCCCTCTGCAGGGACGCACGATCTACCTGCCCAAGATGTCGCAGGGCTCGTATGCCCTTGCGGCCGCGTTCGACGGCGTCGGCTGCAAGGCCGAGGTGATGCCGACCTACACGACGGCGGGCCTCGAGTTCGGCAAGAGCAACACCTCGGGCAAGGAGTGCTTCCCCTGCACCGTCACGACCGGCGACATGTTCGAGACCGTCACGAAACTGCGCGAGCAGGGCCGCGACGTCGAGAACGAGATCGCCTTCTTCATGCCCGAGACCGAGGGGCCGTGCCGGTTCGGGCAGTACAACTACCTGCACCGCATGCTGCTCCAGCGGTACGGCTGCGGCGGCATCCCGATCCTCTCGCCCAGCTCCGAGGACAGCTACCGCTGCAAGGGCTTCTTCTCCGACGAACAGGCGGGCCAGTTCCGCGGCCTCGCCTGGCAGGCGATCGTGTACACCGACATGATCGAAAAGTCGCTCTGGCGCGTGCGGCCCTACGAGAAGGTGAAGGGGACGACCGACGCGGTGTTCGCCGAAGCCCTGCGTGAAGGCGTCGAGGCGACCCGGGCAGGCGGAGGATTAAAGCTGATCAAGGCCGCCCGCCGCGCGGCCGCGAAGTTCTCCGCGATCGAGCGCGATGAAAAGACCCGGCCGCTCGTCGGTATCGTGGGCGAAATATATGTTCGCACACATAACGAGAGCAACCAGGAGCTCGTCCGGACCCTCGAGTCGATGGGCTGCGAGACGTTCACCAGCTCGATCGGCGAGTGGATCGACTACACGACCCACACCAGCATCGAGGACGCGCACGGCCGCTGGAAGGACAGCCGCACGTGGGACAACGGCCGCGAGCTCGCCAAGTCGTGGCTGATCGGCAAGGGACAGCGCATCGTCGCGAAGATGCTGGGCCTGCCCTTCGCGAAACTGCTCCACGGCCGCTTCGACCACTCGACCGAGCACCTGCTCGACCTCGTCGAGGGCATCTTCTCGAACCACATCAACGGCGAGGCGATCCTCTCGATCGGCGGCGCGTTCGCCTTCCGCGAGCACGGCTTCGACGGCGTCGTGAACGCCATGCCCTTCACCTGCATGCCGAGTACAATAGCAAGCGCTATTCTCAAGGTCCACATGCGCCGGAAGATGCCCTTCGTCGACATGGTCTACGACGGCACGATCCTTCCCAACCGCAACACGAACCTCGCCACCTTCGCCTTCCAGGCGAAGCAGCAGCAGGAAGCCCGCCGCAACAGATAAAACAATCACCACAAAGATACTCCGTTGAAAAATGTTCTGTTTTCAGGAACGCATCCGCAGATGAAGGGCAGATAAGAACGAACGTCTGAAACGAGCTTTTTTTCGCCAGGGATCGGAAACTCCGGGGGAAGAAGGTTTTCAGCGTTTCATCCGCGAAATCTGCTTCATCAGCGTCATCTGCGGATTGGTTCTCGAAGTGAAACATACATACCAGACACGAAGACACAAAGGTTGTCATTCAATCTTTGTGTCTTCGTGCCTTTGTGGCGAATGAATTTCCGTGTCGCGCCGGCCTCTTGTGGGAGTGACTTACAGGGCTCCCTGGGCGGCGTTGTCCAGCACTTTCCAGACGTCGATGGCGGCGGGGAGGGGCTTGCGGAGTTCGGAGAGGGAGAGCACCGGCCCTTTGCCCGTGTTCATGCGGAGCTGGAACGCCTTGATGTTCACGCCGTTTTCCGTCTTTTCGAGCTGGCCGATCGGGAAACTGACCGAGAACGCATCGGCGGCGCCGACGACGACGCTCCAGTTGTCGGGCAGTTCGGGCGCGGCGTTGAAATTCGACATGTCCAGGAACATGAGGCGGTCTTTCTGGAAACGGACGAGCAGTTTCGCATTCACCTCGATCGGGCCGTCGCTCTCACGGTATTTTCCGACGACCCACAGCCGGGTCGTTTCGGTCGCGGCGGGATCGACGAGGGTGCAGAGCACGTCCGAGGGCAGCTCCTCGATCGTGCCGATCGCTTCGCGCTCGAACATGAGATCGAGCGGCGCCATCGGCACGGGCGCGCGCGGCGCCATTCCAAGCTTGATATACAGACGGTCTTCGCCGTTCTCGAAGGCGTAGCCCTGCCGGAACGTCCAGAGTTCGGGCGCCCGAAACAGGAACTCGGTCTTGCCGGTGTCGACAAGCTTCTGCAGGAGGGGTTTCACCTCGCCGAGCAGTGACGCGTCTTCGGTGGCTGCGCGGATCAGGTCTTTGAAGGCTTCGAGGACGTCACCCTGGATGATCGCGACGCGGCCGGCACGGAGCAACAGGGCGGGAGACGGCTTGCCCTTCTCGAGCGCCGCCTGCAGTTCGTCCTGCACCGCGGCCGCCAGGCCCTCGTCGTCGCGGGCGAGGATGTCGGGGTTCAGATCTGCGGCTTTTTCCAGGGCATCGATCGCCGGGCCGTTCTCCTTGCGCGACCAGTGGGCCATGGCGAGATCGAACAAGGCTTCGGGCTTGTTGCCGGCAGCGGCCTCCTTCGCCTTGGCGAGCTCCTTGTCGCCGGCCCGGGGCCGGATCTTGCGCACGGGCTCGACGTAGGGCCTGGGCTTCGATTCGCGAATCTCGAAATGTCCGACTTCGGGCCCCCAGTGCCAGTTCGTGTAGACCTCCTCACGCGGGAAGAGGCGCCCCGTCAGCCGGCGGTTGTCCGATTTGCGCTTCTCGTTCGCCTCGCGCTCGAGCCGCTCGCGGCATTTTTTCACCCAGAAGACCGACAGCAGATCTTTCTCGTCGAGGGCCCGCATCGACTCGAACACGGCCTGCGCCTCTTCGTACCGGCGCCGGTTGAAGAGATCCTGGCCGGCCGAGAACAGGCGCGACATTTTCACGCTCAGCGGCGTGCGCGAATAATACGTCAGGTCGGGCGAGTCGGAGGTCATCGGCACGGTCTCGACCGCCGCCACGCCCCCCGTGAGAGCCAATCCCAGGGCGGAACAGATCAGGAAGCGTCTGGATGGGAAGTTCATAGGCTCAGTTCATTCACCTTCGTCCTGCGGTGCCATACCACCGAGAATATTTCGCATATCGGGGCTCTCGATGAGATTCTTCATCTTGTCGTTGTTCATCAGGAAATCGTAGTCGCCGCGCTGAATCGCCTCCATGATCTCGGGGTCCTGGAGGACGTTCTGCATCGCCTCGTTCTGGCCAAGGTTGGAGATGTTGTCCATGAACGAGCCGTCCATCAGCATCGACTGGACCTGGCTGTCGACCGTCTTCTGCTGCTGGCGCAGATCGTCGGAAGCCGGGCCTGCAGCCCCATCCTGCGCGGGCGGGGCCTTTTCCGGGGGAACGCCCTCACGGATCGCCGGGCCTCCGGGCTTCACGTGACCGGCGGTTGCCGGGGTCAGTCGGGATTTCGGCGAAGTCCGGGGCTGTCCGTTCTCTGCCGCCGGCTCGTCGCCCATCGTCAGGGTGAGAACCTTGTCGGCCGGAATTTTCACCTCGCCGAGGGCTTCCGTCTTCAGGAGATAGACGCCGTTCTTGAACTCGACCAGTTCGCCGCGGAGGGTCGACGCGTCCTTGAGCGTCATCGTCACCCTCGGCTCGGCGGCTGTTGCTGATACGACTGAAACGGCAAGGGCGACTGCCAGGGCGATAATCCATCGCATATCGTTCACGTCCTTCCACATCACCTGGAACATCTCGTGCCGCTAGTCTATCCCGCATGGCTCAAGCTCGTCAAATCCCCGGACGCCGGGCGATACCTGACGCACTTGCATATTCGACTTTTATATATCATTAGTTTTGCAACAAGAGAAAACACATGGCACCTAAAACTGGCTCCGAAAGAGCGTTTCCAAGCCTTCTCGGCATTTTCTTTTTCGGCGTATTGACCCTGCCGGACGCGTCTCCTATAATATCCGCAATCCGGCATGACGAATTTTTTTTGAGGGGAGCGAATCATGATCCAGAGAAACGAAATATACAAGTGCTCGCACTGCGGGAACATCGTCGAGGTCGTCCACGGCAGCGGCCCGGTGGTTGTCTGCTGCGGCGAACCCATGGCGAAACTTGTCGAGAACACCGTCGACGCGTCGAAAGAGAAGCACGTTCCGGTCATCGAGCGCCAGAACGGCGGCATTCTCGTGAAGGTCGGCAGCGTCGCCCACCCGATGGAAGAGAAGCATTACATCGAGATGATCCAGCTGATCGTCGACAACAAGGTCTGCACCCAGTTTCTGAAGCCGGGCGACAAGCCCGAGGCTTTCTTCCCCGTTTCGGCCGCCGCCGTGACCGTGCGCGAATACTGCAACCTGCACGGTCTCTGGAAGAGCGAAGGCTGATCTCACGCGTTCTCCCCGGGCCAACGATAGGGTAACGTCAGCAATCCGGAGGGAGGACGCAGCATGCGCGACGTCATTTAGACAGCCGCGGGGGCGGCTGGCCTTACGGTCTGCCGCCCCCGCCATACGCCTTCGACGAAGCCTGCGTTTTCTTTCCGCGCCACGATCGGGCCGGTCACGCTTCCACTGCAAGGGAAGCAGACCGGCTCGACTTGTCCGTCTCTGAAACCCCTCAGCACGCGCGATCAGTATCTCCGTTTCGGGCGCATGTTCCTGCGGCGCTCCTTCTGCACCGTCTTCGGGGCGGGATCGGGAACCGGGAACGTGAGATGGCCCGACCTGGAGGCGCCCGAAGGATCGGAACCGGTGAGCGAGATCGTCCCGCCGGAAGGCAGGCCGTCGTCACGCAGGATCAGTCCATCCATCTGGAGCAGCATTTTCCATGGGCGGCCCCAGGCGTCAAAACCCTCGACGGTCAGTTTGCCGTCCAGAACGCCGGTCTGGGTCATTGAACCGCGGATCACGACGCCGCTCCGGCCGCGCGCCCTGAACGCGAGGTCGGCATGAATGTGGCCGGCAACGGGCCGGATGCGGCCGTCGAGGCGGGTCTGGAACGCGCCGTATTTTCTATATTCCCAGGCATCGTATGAGCGGTCACGGACGACCGTCTCGTCGGCCCGGGCTTCGAACCTCGGCATGACGGGGAACGCCCCGAGCCCGAGCAACGCGGCGCAACTTTTTCCCGTGGTGAGAACCTGCCCGAGAGCCTCGTTGCTCCGGGGTTCGTCGACAAGGCGCCGGAGAGCGGCGAGGCTTCGGGAAAGTCTCCTGACGACAGCGGCCTGTTCCGTCGTCAGGACGATTCCCTCGGAATTTTGCGGCATCCCCGTTCGGACGGACTCTCCTGGTAATGCGGGAAGGACGGACATCGGGGGCGGCGGCGGGAAGGCTGAGGAGGAGGGGGGCGCCAGCGGCGAGGGCGGCGGGGGAGGCATGACGGCGGTGACCGGCGGCTGGAAACTCTCGGACCCCGGCGCGGATTCGGCTTGAGGCGGGGCCGAGGCGACGCCCGGAAGCGAGGAAACGGCCGGGAGCGCGCCGCTGACGGGCAGAGGCGGCGGGGGAGGCGCGGGCGGCATGGTCTCGTTGCTGAGCAGCGGGGCATCGGGCGTGGGCGGAAGCGCCGGAGCCGGAGGACCTGGCTGGGTCATGGCCGGCGGCATCTGGAACGCCGGCGGCGGTTCCGTGACCGTTTCCGCTGCCAGAGCGGCGGGCAGGAGGAGGGCGCAGGCAACCGCGGCGCGCCACGTCGTGTTTCTCATGCTGATTCCCCTTCACTGTGTGATATTGCGACAGCCGTGTTTCTCAAGCATACCCGGCACTCTCCCGTCTGGCAACAATTTCATCACCCGTTCCCCCCTCAACCGATTCTGGCCGGCGCCTGCCGCACACAGCCGCGCACACTCTCAGAAATTGCCTCTTGAAAATCAAAGTGTCCTGAGGTATACTCAAATTCACCCAAGGGGCTGTAGCTCAGCTGGGAGAGCGCGACATTCGCATTGTCGAGGCCGTCGGTTCGATCCCGATCAGCTCCACTGAAGGACAATCTCAGATTGTCTGCAAAATTCTAAGAAACCCGCTGATAAAGCGGGTTTTTTTGCTTTCATTGAGCCCTGCGGAATGAAAATTACCCGTTCTCCCTGAGCTCGTCGAAGGGCGAGAGGCCGTCGCGCCAATCATGGGGCCGCGTGTATCCAAACGACTCGATCGCGAGGATCTCTTGACACCACGCTGCTATTTGCGTAATATGGAAAATATGAATTCAAAACCTTGCTGCGATCCGAAAAAACTGCGCCGCCCGGTGCAGATTTTGAAAGCTCTCGCCCACCCCGTCCGGCTGTATCTCGTCATGGAACTGGCCCACGGCGAAAAGTGCGTCAACGAACTGACCGGCCAGGCGTGCTGCGACATTTCCACGGTTTCGAGGCACCTCAGCCAGCTGAGGAACGCGGGCATCGTCGACGATGAAAAGCGTGGTCTCCAGGTGTTCTATCGTCTGCGCGCGCCCTGCCTGCTCGATTTCATATCATGCCTCGGCAATGTCCCGCTCGGTCATACCGATCTCACCGACAGCGAGACGGCGGATCTGCTGAACGACGCGTGCAGAATCTCCGCCGCCCGGCAGAATCAGGCCCCGGCGAAGCAGCGGCGCGGTGCGAGCAGTAAACGATGACATCCTGAACGCCATTCCCCGCATGTCAGACATCAACCGAAAAAAAGGAGACTCTATGAAAATTCAGATTTTGGGTACGGGCTGTGCAAAATGCAAGAAGCTGGCTGAAAACGCCGAAACGGCCGCGAAGGAGATGCAGCTTTCTTACGAACTGGTGAAGGTCACCAATCTCCAGGAGATCATGAAATTCGGCGTCATGATGACGCCGGCCCTTGCCGTGGACGGGAAGGTCCTTCTGACCGGCAAGGTGCCCGAAGCGGCAGCGATCAAGCCGCTTCTCGAAAAGATTCAGTAAAGCATCCTCCATCATCTTCAGCCGACGGAGCAACCATGAAATTTTCATCAATAGTGAAGTCTATAGCTTTTGTCGCAGGAACACTGTTTGTCGCACATCTTTTCGATGGGGGGACGTGTTCATGCGGAAGCATGATCACGCCCGCGACGGCGCAGGAAGCCTCTGCCACGGTCGAAACTGCAGCTCCCGCAGCAGCGCCGGTTTCATCCACGATCGATGCGGTGCAGGCGACACCGGCCCCCGCCGGTGCAACCGGCACGGAAATCTCCGCAACGGCCGTTCCGACCCCTGGCCCGAGGCCGAAACTGGTCGATCTCGGAGCGGGGAAGTGCATTCCCTGCAAGAAAATGGCCCCGATCCTCGAAGAGGCGAAGAAGCTGTATGAGGGGAAGGCCGATATCGAATTCATCGATGTCTGGGAGAACAGATCGGCCGGCGAGCCATACGGCATCCGCATGATTCCGACACAGATCTTCTTCGACGCAACGGGCAAGGAAGTCTTTCGGCATGAAGGCTTCTTCCCGATGGAAGACATCCAGAAACAATTCGAAAGCATGGGTGTGACACTGCAATAAGGAATGACGATCGGCACGAGCATCGCACGCCTCGGGACCCATGCAGGGCTCCGGTCGAACGATGAATACCACTTCGTATAAACGAGGATAACATGGGAAAGAGTGTTCCACAGATAGATCCGGAAGCCATCAGGGAGCGCGTGAGAAACGGGTATGCGGCGATTGCCGTGGGAACCACGTCCTCCTGCTGCGGCTCGGGCGCGGCAGGCAGCACGAGTTGCTGCGGCGCGGCCGCCCCGGAAAAACTGGCGCGCGATCTGGGTTACGACGAGGCCGAACTGGCGGTTCTTCCGGAAGGAGCCAACATGGGCCTGTCCTGCGGGAATCCTGCCGCGATCGCAGCGCTGAATCCCGGCGAAACCGTTCTCGACCTCGGGAGCGGCGGGGGGTTCGACGTGTTCGTCGCGGGGCGCAGAGTCGGAGCGACCGGCCGCGTCATCGGCATCGACATGACCCCCGAGATGCTCGCAAAAGCACGGAAGAATATCGCTTCTTATACAAAAAATACCGGTTTCGCCAACGTCGAGTTCCGTCTCGGCGAAATCGAGCACCTGCCCGTGGCGGATGCATCGGTCGACGTCGTGATCTCCAACTGCGTTTTGAATCTTTCGCCCGACAAACCGCAGGTCTGGCGCGATATCGCCCGCGTCCTCAAGCCGGGCGGGCGGGCCGCCATATCCGACATCGCCCTGGTCCAGGCGTTGCCCGAAGCACTGAAACACTCCATCGCCGCTCTTGTCGGTTGTATTGCCGGCGCCATTGAAATTCGCGAAACAGAACGGCTGATTCGCGAGGCGGGCCTCGAGACCGTCGAAGTCATTCAGAAACCCCAGGCAATCGCGGCAATGACGAGCGGCAACGATCCGATGTTCAAGGAGGTCCTTGCCGCCCTTCCAGCCGGAAAGGCACTCACGGATTTCGTAACCAGCATTGTCATTACAGCGCGAAAACCTGGCTGACCCTCAGAACGGAAAGCCAACGATGGCGCGATACACCAGATCGCTGACGTGATCCTGCAACAAGCCTGACGCGTCCGATCTCGAGCTTCCAGGAACCAGGGGGGATCTTGGCGCTGATGAAATCTGACATTTCCGGGAGGAAGGCATGGTGCATCTGACCGGAAAATCCGTCTATCAATCGCTGCTGGATCGGATCAACGCCTTTCCAGCGGGAGCGCCTCCTTCCGAACTGGTGGAAAAAATCCTGGCCGTCCTGTTCACCCCCGATGAAGCGGCGTTGGTTGCCCGTCTGCCGATTCGAAGTTTCCGGGCATCCAAAGCGGCTGCCCTCTGGGGGATGGACGTGGCAAAAGCCAGGGACATCTGCAGAAAACTCGCCGACAAAGGTCTGCTGGTCGATGTGGAACGTGATGGGAAGGCCGAATACACGCTTCCTCCGCCGATGGCCGGCTTTTTCGAGTTCGCCTTGATGCGGGTCCGGCCCGATATCGATCAGAAGGCCTTGAGCGAGCTTTTCTACCAGTATCTCAACGTCGAGGAAGACTTCATCAAGGATCTCTTTTCATTCGAAACCCAACTGGGAAGGGCCTACGTCAACGAGGAAGCCCTTTCCACCGGGCCTTCCCTTCAGGTCCTGGACTTCGACCGGGTGTCGTTTCTCGTCCAGGAGGCTTCTGCGGCTGCCGTCGGTATCTGCTACTGTCGCCACAAGATGTCCCATGTCGGGCGGGCCTGCACGAATCGCCAGGACAACTGCATCACGCTCAACTCCGCCGCCAGGTCCCTCATCAAGCACGGCATTGCGAGGGAGATCAGCAAGGCCGAAGCTATGGAGATCTTCCGGGACGCCAGGTCGTCTCGTCTCGTCCAATTCGGGGAAAATGTCAGGGAAGGGGTCAACTTCATCTGCAACTGCTGCAAATGCTGTTGCGAAGGAATGATTGCCGCTCGCCGCTTCGGCTGGCTTCATCCGGTTCATGCAACCGCCTTCCAGCCGGAGGAAGTCTCAGGAATGTGCCGCAACTGCGGGAAATGCCTTTCCTCTTGTCCGGTCGATGCCATTTCACGGGCGCACCCACCCGATGCCCCCCAGCCGGGCCAGGGGCGAAACCTGCACATCGACCTCGACGTCTGTCTCGGCTGTGGGGTGTGTGTCGCCCACTGTCCCGCGCGGGCGCTCCAGCTCCGGCCCAGGAAAGACAGGATCCTGACCCCGGTCAACACGACCCACCGCGTGGTTCTGCAAGCCATCGAAAAGGGAACCCTGCAAAACCTGATCTTCGATTGCCAGGCCCTTGCGAGCCACCGGGCGATGGCGGCCATCCTCGGGGTCATTTTGCGATTGCCTCCCGTGAAGCAGATCATGGCCAGCAAGCAGATGAAATCGGTGTTTCTCGATTGGCTTCTGGGGAAATTTCCCGCCTTCAAGGCACAGGCCGGATCGCCGCATCCGGTCGAACCCCATGCCACGGGCGGCTGTTCTGCCGATGGGCAGAATCAGAATTCGGCACCAAGGAAACAGTCATGAACGAGTTCTTTCAGACCTATGGTCTCCTCATCGACGGGATTCTCCATCTTTCTCCGAAGGAAGCCTTCGAGCTGGTGTCGAAGGGGGCCACGATCGTGGATGTTCGCGAAGAACGGGAGATGAACGGGAAGCAATTCGCCATCGGGAACGTGATAGCCATTCCCTTCAGCGCGCTTCCGACTGAATATCACACACTATCGAAAGAAGCGCCGCTGATCATTGCCGATTCCGTCGGTCTGAAGAGCAAAAAAGCCGTTCTTTTCCTCCTGAGCCAGGGATACACGAAAATCGCCAATCTCAACGGGGGAATCATTGATTGGGAGACGGCTGGGCTACCGACCGACGTCAACGATGACGAGGTGCTGATCGGCCAGTGCTCCTGCCAACTCCGACCGAAAAAAGCATGGCGTCCCAGGAACCCCTGACGACGCCGGCCAGCGAATACGACTGCAGTGGAGAAATGCGAGTGATTTGTAAGAAGGCAACTCCATGGATGACGGAACCCGAGGTGGCGGAACTCCTTGCCGGCATCAATGATTTCCTTGCCGGGCACGTCCGTTGAATCATCTCGATTTCATCGTAAAAATCTGGAAACCCAACAAGAAAAGGGGGATGACCGATGAGTGACGTTCTAGAAATCACCTACGACAAATTCATCTTTCGCGTGAAGACCGACTGCCTCTATACGAGAGAGGGCTTCTGGGCGCACGTGGAGAATCAGACAGCCACGGTTGGAGTGACGGACTTCCAGCAGAAGATCATGGGCGACGTTGCCTATCTGGGCACCGTCGACCCGGGAACGGAAGTCCGCCAGGGACAGGCGTTCGGCCAGATCGAGACCATCAAGGCGACTGCAGATATCCTCTCGCCCGTTTCGGGCAAAGTGGCGGAGGTGAACCCGCAGATGCAGGAAAGCCCATTCCTTATCAACCAGGACCCGCACGGGGCCGGCTGGATTTACCGCATCGATCTGACGAATCTTGCGGAAGACATGAAGGGGCTGATCACTGCTGAAGCGTATTGCGAGTTCATGAAGGACAGACTCGAGAAAGAGGCGCGCAAATAGCATGGATACCTCAAGGAAGGTTGTTGTTCTGCCCTGCAGCGGCATCGGCAAAGCTTACGGAGCCTTGTCCCGGGAGATCGCCTACGAACTGGCGGAGCGCGTCCGACCGGACAAAACGGCGATGACCTGCCTGCCGCTCCTGGTGATCAGCGATTCTGACGCCCTGAAGCTCGTCAGGGAGAATCCCGTCATAACGATCGACGGCTGTCCGCTGGAATGCGCCCGGAAAAGCCTCGAGGCCGTGGGCGCAAAGCCGGCGCATGCCTGCCAGTCATTCAAATTTTATGTGGCCCACAAAGAGCTCAAGCCGGAAGGCGTGGCCCAGCTGAATGAAGCTGGCCGCAAGCTGGCGGGACTTGCCGCCGACGAACTGGCTGCAACGGTGGACAGGCTGATCGCCGGGGAGGATGCGTGATGGAGACGCGTGTGAAAATCGGAATCGTTTCATGCAGCGGTGAGGAGCGGCCCGAAGGAACGGTCTGCCGCATGGCCTGTCGGAGACTGCTGGAGCAGGCGACCGACAAAACCGTCACGATCTGCCTGCCCCTGTTCATCGCAGGCGGAAGAGAGGAACGGACCTTCGCCACGAAATACCCCACGATCACGGTGGACGGCTGCGAGAAACGCTGCGCCGCACGAGCCACGGAAACCCTGTCGGCAAAACCTCGCATGACGCTGCTCATCCCGGAGATTCTTCAAAAACACGGTCTCGCGGTTCCGAAGAAACGTCGGAACTACGGACCGGATGAGGAACCCGCGATTCAGGCGGTCATCGAGGAGCTTGCCGGGGCCGTCGAAACGGTGCTGGCGAACATCTGAATTTCGGACACCTCACGGCAGGGGAAAGTATTATATGGCTATATATACGAACAAAGTGGAATGGCGTGGGAATCACCTGGGGTACACCTGGTGCCAAAACGGTGTGGAGATGGAGTTTTCCGCGCCGCCAGACCTTCACGGTTTGCCGAATGTGATGACCCCCGAGGATGCGTTCATCGCGTCATCGAACACGTGCTACTTCATGATGGTCCTCTGGGCCGCCGAACGGTTCAAACTGGCTCTGGTGAGCCTGGAGTGCCATGCCGAAGGCGAGGTCGAGGAGTTCCTCGACCGCACGTCGTGGTTCAAAAAGGTCACCCTGCGCCCCAGGATCGTCGTCAACGGTCAGTCCCGGGCATACATCCAGCGGGCTCTCGATATGGCCCTGAAATACTCCACCATCAACCAGTCGCTCAAGTCACAGATCGTCATCGAACCGGAGATCATCATCCAGGGCGGCGAAAAAACGAGTGGATGATCAGACATATTCAATAAATAAGGTTATATAGAATACGTCGTCGTCGAACGACGATACTTGAAAATGAAAGGATCATTTCATGGGAACGTTACTTGGCATGCTCAAAGGAACACCGCTGACCCCGGACGTGAAGAAGCGGATCGCCGAAGCCGAAAAAGCGCTGGCGAACGTCAAAGCCCTGGAATCGAAGACCGAGTCGCTCATGAAGAAAGGTAAGGCTCTCGAAGCGGAGAACAAGCGGCTCCAGGCTGAGATTCGGAAACTGAAAACCGAAGGCACCAACGATCGACAGCGTTTGTGCAGGCTCGAAAAAACGCAGGAACACATTCTGCAGCTCATTGCCCGCAATCCGCTGATCACGAGGAAAAAAATTTCCAGCGCCATCAAGCAGAGCATGGATTCGACGACCGCACATCTTTCCGATCTTTTTCTCCTGGGTCTCATTCATAAATCCGTGCATGTCAGGCACATGTTCCAGGCGGCCCTCCCGGACGAGTTTTCCATCACTCCCGAAGGGATGGAGTATCTGGAAGCCCGCAATCTGCTCGATTAGATGAAATATCGCATACTCTATCTTTGCACGGGAAATTCATGCCGGAGCCAGATGGCCGAAGGCTGGACCCGGCCCCTCTGGCCCGACCTTTTCGACGTTCAATCGGCCGGTGTCACGGCGAATGGGCTGGACGAAGATGCCGTGAAGGTCATGGCCGAGAAGGGAGTCGACATTTCCAGGCACCAGTCGAAAACGCTCGATACTCTGCCCTGTCTCACCTATGATTTCGTCATCACCGTCTGCAGCCATGCCGACGAGACTTGTCCGGTCTTTCCCGGCCGGACGCGAAGGCTTCATCATGGCTTCGATGACCCGCCGCGACTCGCCCTGGCGGCAAAAACCCCCGAAGAGGCTTTGTCTCATTACCGGCGAGTGCGCGATGAAATAGGCGCATTCGTTACCCAGCTGCCGCAATTTCTTCACCTCCAGGAGGCCACACATGAGTGACGGTATTTCCCAGAAGTTGTCCTTTCTTGACCGGTATCTGACGCTCTGGATCTTTCTCGCCATGGGCATCGGCGTGGGGATCGGCTATGTCGCGCCGGCCGCCACCGAGGCGTTCAATGTGACGTTTTCCGTCGGCACGACGAACATACCAATTGCTATAGGCCTCATCCTGATGATGTATCCGCCCCTCGCGAAAGTGAAATACGAAGAACTGGGCGACGCATTCAAAGACTGGAAGGTGCTGGTTCTGTCCCTGGTCCAGAACTGGATCATCGGGCCGGTCCTGATGTTCCTGCTGGCGATCACATTCCTTCGCGACAATTCCCAATACATGGTCGGCCTCATCATGATCGGCCTGGCGCGATGCATCGCCATGGTCATCGTCTGGAACGATCTCGCGGAAGGCGATACCGAATACTGCGCCGGCCTGGTGGCGTTCAACAGCATCTTCCAGGTGCTGTTTTTCAGCGTGTATGCCTGGTTTTTCATCACGATCCTGCCGCCCTATTTCGGGCTGCACGGCGTTGCTGTCGACATCAGCATCGGCCAGATCGCCGAAAGCGTCTTCATTTACCTGGGCATCCCGTTCATCGCCGGCGTGATGACGCGGTTCCTGCTCATCAAGGCCAAAAGCAAGGAGTGGTATCACGCCGAGTTCATTCCCCGCATCAGCCCGATCACGCTGATCGCCCTTCTCTTCACGATCGTCGTGATGTTCAGCCTCAAGGGGCAGCTCATCGTCAGCATCCCGACGGACGTGTTGCGCATCGCCGTTCCGCTGTTGATCTACTTCGTCGTGATGTTCCTCGTCAGTTTCTTCATGGGCACGAAGCTGGGCGCCGGCTACAAGAAAACCTCGACCCTTTCCTTCACGGCGGCGAGCAACAACTTCGAGCTGGCCATCGCCGTCGCGGTTGCCGTCTTCGGCATCAAGCACGGCGCCGCCTTTGCGGCCGTCATCGGGCCTCTCGTCGAGGTGCCGGTCCTGATCGGCCTCGTGAATGTCGCCCTGTTCTTCCGGAAGAGGTTTTTCATCCAAAAGGCATGCAGCGATTGACCCTGGCTGGCATGCCGAAAACCACAGGCATGGGCCAACGGAAGAATAGTTGACGGTATAACATCACCTGGAATCGACGGTGGCAACCACAGGTTCCCGGTGATGTCTTTTTCTCGGGCTCACACGAAACACGACAATCACGTGCCTGCTCGATACCGTTCGTACGGAGGCTGTCGAAGCGCGAGTGCTCTCGTCCTTCGGCAGCCTCAGGGCGAACGGCTGGTTTTCATTCCGCAGGATTCATGAACCGAAGAAAGCACCGAACGTCATTCCCACGATGGTGGCCATGATGATGACGAGGCTGACGAAGACCACGGTTTTTTTCGGGCCCATGATCTGATTGATGACCAGCATATTGGGCAGGGAAAGCGCAGGCCCGGCGAGCAGCAGGGCAAGTGCGGGGCCCTTTCCCATGCCGCTGCCGATCAGGCCCTGCACGATGGGCACTTCGGTAAGGGTGGCGAAATACATGAACGCGCCGAACACGGATGCGAAGAGGTTTGCAAAGAGGGAATTGCCGCCGACCATCGATTTGACCCATTCGCTGGGAATCAAGCCTTCGTGACCGACTCGCCCGAGCAGCAGACCGGCGACGACCACGCCGCCGAGGAGCAGCGGGAGAATCATCCTGGCATTTTCCCAGCTGGCTCCGAACCAGTCCTTCGACTCGTCTTCAGATGTGGAGGTCACGGCACTCAATGCGACCGTCACGGCCACAAACGGCACCAGGGGATTCGCAGGAGCGGCCAGATAGGCAATCACGCCCGCCCCGGCGGTGACGCCGACGCGCCACCAGGCCATCTTCAGGATCGTCCCGAGAATGACGAGCAGGGCGATGGCAAACGCGGCCGTGACCGCCCATTTGTTGCTCCAGATGCTTTTCCACGGGCTGTCCGGGATCGTGCGGCCGGTGACGTCGGCCAGAGGAACGGTTTGAATCGTGGCGGGCGCCCAGTCGCGCCCCTGGGCGGAAGCGATCTTCACCTTGATGTCGGCGAACCCCTCGATCTCTTCCTGGACGTCGCCGCTGATGACCGCCCCGTCGCGAAGCGTCAATTCGACGCTTTGCGGCTTGCCCCAGTTGGCGAAGACCAGGACGCCGATCATGGCGCCGAAAAAGACGATGTTGTGCCACAGGGGGCGAACGTTTTCGGGCTCGGGCATCTGTGCGGCGGCAAGCGCCTTCGCATCTTCTTCTTCCCGGAAGATGAGATGCATCAGCAGACCGATGATCACGCTGAACGCGATCGCCCCGATCGCGCGGGCGATCCCGATGTCCAGGCCGAGAATGCGGGCGCTCATGACGATTGCCAGGATGTTGATTCCAGGGCCGGAATACAGGAACGCGCACGCCGGGCCAAGCCCCGCGCCCATCTTGTAGATGCCGTTGAACAGCGGCAGAACCGTGCAGGAGCACACAGCCAGAATGGAACCCGATACCGACGCCACGCCGTATGCCAGGATCTTATTTGCGTTCGGCCCCAGATATTTCATGACGGAGTCCTGGCTGATGAAGATGGTGATCGCCCCGGCGATGAAGAACGCCGGAACCAGGCACAGCAGGACATGCTCGCGGGCATACCATTTCACCAGATATAATGCTTCCATGATCGCGTTGTCGAAACGCGGGGTGCCGACAGGCAGAAAATAACAGCCCAGAAACACGGCAACCATTGCCAGAAGCGTTTTCCATTCATCTTTCCAGTTCATGACTCATTCCTCGATTCAAGGATTGTTTCTGCACGCACGGTTTCAAGAACGCAAAAAATACACACCGACCCCGATGATCAATACACCGGCGATCTTTTTGATGCCCCTTACGGCCCGATTCATGTGATGCGAGTCGGCCAGCGTCTGGACGGTACCGACCGAGATGCCCGCAATCAGGATCAGCACGGAGTGACCGAGGCCGTAGAGGAACAGAAGTGTTCCGGCTTTCGGAACCCCGATCTCGGGCACGAGGCTTGCCAGCAGCATGAGTACCGGCCCTGAGCACGGCATCGACACGAGGCCGAAGAGGAAGCCCAATATAGTCACACCTACAATTCCACCCCACCGGCCGACCGGCAGGTTTCCCACGCCGGGGAGATGAAAGTCGAACAGGAGATGCGCCCCCAGGAAAAAGCAGATGACGGCGATCACGTATTTCCACTGGGGACCGCTGAGATAGGGTGCGATCGCCGCCGAAACGGAGAAGAGCACGGCCAATTCGAGAGCGAAACCGAACACGAAAAAGAAACTGAACATGCTCGCCCGCTTCCAGGCGTTCTCGCCTTCGGCATATCCGCCCACGACCCCGATGATCAAGGGAACCGTGGCCAGAACGCAGGGGTTGAGGGCCGTCAGCACCCCGCCGCCGAACGCCGCCGCCGGGGCAAGCCAGCTCGAACTGGCAATGACATCAGCAAGTTGTGATTCAATAGCGCCAAAATCCATCGTCTTGCCTCCTTACTTCTGCAGCAGCTTTTTCATTTCTTCGACCGTCGGAATTTTCCCGGCGACTTTGACCGCCCCGTCCACAGCCATGGCCGGCGTCATCATGACTCCGAAATTCACAATGTCGTTGGGTTCTGTCACCTTGACAATTTCGTATGTCAGGTTCAGTTCATCTGCAGCCTGCATGGCGATCGCCGTAAGCTTGTGGCACTTTGCACATCCCATTCCCAAAATCTGAATCTTCATACGATCCCTCTTTCTTTCATAACGATTTTTTATGATTTTCGAACGCCTTGTCGGCGCAATCGAAGAAATCAAGGATGCAAGGCGTTTTCAGCGTATAAAAGACTTTCAGCCCTTCTTTTCTGAGGCTGACCAGGCCGACGTTTTTCATCACGGTGAGATGCTTGCTCATGATGGGCTGTTTGCAGCCGAACAGGTCGACCAGCTCGCACACACAGGTCGGACCATGCTCTTTGAGATAGTCGAGCACCCGCAGTCTCAGGGGATGCGCCAGCGCACCCGCGATATCAGCACGTCTGTCAAATTTCTTCAGGTCTTCATCCATGTATTCCAATATACCCATATTGGAATATAGTGTCAAGAACATTCGCGCACCCGCGCATGTGATGCGAAGTTCTATTGATTCCTGCAGAATGAAAGCCACCCGTTCGCCCTGAGCCTGTCGAAGGGCGAAATGAGGAATCATCTGCAAGTGGCTGTTCGTGCTTCGACAAGCTCAGCACGAACGGAGACACGAAGCTGGTTTTTGATATGCAGGACTCAATAACGTCCCTGCCGACACCCTTTTGCGGGGAAGCGCCATGGCGCAACTGCCGCTGCTGAGCTTCGGCATCACCGCCGCCCTTGCGTTCGTAGCAGTGGGTATCGTCGGGATTCACCCCGATTAGCGACCGGATCCCTCCGGGGTTTCCGCCATCATTCGTTCCGCAAATCGCGACGCCCGCTCAGGGTCCGTCTGCAGCAAGCCCTGGTGAGCCTCACGAGCGACGGCCGGGCGTTTCGCCCTGAGAGCGGATGTTCCAAAAGCCCACCAGACGTCGGCATTCCCAGTGTCCATCGCGAGGGCCCGCCGGTAGGCGCCGAACGCCTCGTCAAATTTTCCGCGTTCGGTCTGGATGTCGCCGAGCACGACGTAGGGCAGTGGGTCGTCGGTGAGATACTTCATCGCCTTGACGAGCGCGCCGGAAGCGAGATCGCTCCGTCCGAGCGCTTGGTGACTCTTCGCCAGAATGCAGCAGGAACGGCCGATATCGGGATCGACGATCTCCTGGAGGAGCGCCATCGAAATCCCGATGTCAAGCATCTCGACGGCTTTCGCGTGGGCGCCTGTCCGGGCATACAGTTCCCCGAGTTCGAGATACGCCACCACGGTTGCGGAACAGGCCTCCACCGACTTCCGATATTCGGCGATCGCCGCCTCGTCCTTCCCCTTCTCTTTCAGGGCCCTGGCCTTCTGCAGATGTTTCTGGGAAACCTCCAGCGCCCGCTGCTGGTCTTTTCCCGAATCTCTGGCGTCTCCCCTCCCCTGCGCACGGGCGGAGTCAACCGACAGCATCACCGACGAACACAGAAAGAGCATCATCACGCCCCGAAACAAACCCGTTCGCATCGCATTCTCCTGACCAGTCTCAACGTTTCCCCGGCGAACATCACATATTCCATTGTGCCATCACCAGCAAACTTTTTCCAGCAGGTCTCCGGAGTTGTCGCGCTCGTTCCTGCGGCGTCGTATTTATATTTATATATTTATTATAAAACACGGGCTTATCCTCGTTGCATGCGGTTTCACATCGGTGCGATTTCGGAGTTTTTTACAATTCCGGAGCAGCAATTCTCACTATGCGTTCTAGAGCGAGTTTGCGCTTGACACCGGATCGAT